>JAEIGA010000910.1_pt1 | contig 44141 bp, 52 predicted proteins | sample 9270691 | NCBI WGS metagenome assembly JAEIGA01 (sample SAMN17057246, study PRJNA624740) | gut metagenome | biome: biome; isolation source: fecal sample | host: Bos grunniens | place: China: Xizang | collected 2019
ATTACCTTTGCCATTTGAAGCATCTGCTGTTGCATCATAAGCATCTGCTGATACATACCACCGTTCTGGGCAATCTTCTGCATAATGAACTGCTTTCTGTCAAAGTCCATCATGTCCAGACAGGCCAGAGCTTGGTCAGCCATCTGGGGATTAAAGAAACCAGCAGAATAGAACTGAAGTGCCAGCTCATTCTGGCTCATCTTGGAGTAGGGACTCTGCTTCTGTGCAGTAATCTCAATGTCAAACAGGGGCAGTCTATAGCCCATATCCACACCCATCTCCACGCCCTGGAACTGAGGAGAGATGCCTGCATTGGAATACTCAACGAATCGAGCAGCGCCATTCTCACCCATGATGCGGAAGCACCGGGGAATGTCATAGAACTGACGGATCAGCTCAATAACCATAAGGCACACCTTACGGAATGCTCTGTAGGAAGCCTTGTTATTGTCTCTGGAGAGCTTAGATCCAGCCTCCTGCATAGCAGCAATGGCGGAAGCAGCAGTAACACCGGATGTAGTGCCACCTGTGGAGATGTCCCGGTTACCGGTTACCTCCTTCAGCTCATCTACCTTGTTGTTGATGACGGTCACATAGATATCATTAAGAGGCTTACCCTGTACAGGCAGGATGCTGTCCTGACCCAGGTTACCATTCACATGGATGAAGTCCTTGGTAAGATCCGCATACTCTTCCTCATTAACCTCACCATCATTACGGATGAAGTGCCGGGGCTTTGCATTCGCCAGCATATTCTGCATGATTGCCTGGTTGCCTCTGTCGATGTACTCTTGTGCAGACTTACCTACATCAATGTAACCAAAGCCACAGGGAGTGCCTTCTACAGAGAACAGAGGATCAAATACAAAGGGATACAAGCCATGGTCATACCAGCCACGCTCAGCCAGCTCAGGATCATTCTCAGTAGCAAACAGCACCACATCATTGACATACTTCACATAGTGCAGGACCGTCTTGCCGTTCTGATTCTTCTTGTAGTACCAGTCCACCACAGCAGACTTGTTGTTGGTATCCACAGAGTCATCGTAGACGTACTTGCTCAGATCCATAGTGGAGTTGCCAAGCTTACCCTCAAGCTGGGGATATGCACCCAGCAGGAGATCATTGTCAGCCAGCTCTACATGGAATAGGTTGCGAGATCTCTGAATATCAGTGATGCCACTCTCCCAGAACAGGTTGATGATGTCCACCTTACGGATGGAGATATCACCAAGGCCATTCATCTTCTCCTTATCCCAGTACACACCATAGATGCCGGTGCCTGCCTTGAGCTTGTAGTCCCAGACATTGTCATAGGTCTCCTCAAAGTCATTCTGCTCCAGGATTACAGGAAGGATGGAGGAAAGCATCTCTGCCTCTCCCTTGTCACCTTCCTCTCTGGGGAGGACATTGGGAGAGGGATAGTTGTCCATAGCATCAGCGTGTTTGTTGGCAATGGAGTTGAACAACCAGCCGGAAGAAGGCTCTACCTGATTGGTCTCACTCTTCCTCATGCACTCCCAATGACGGAGCTTGAACCACTGCTCATTCTCCACGATCCTGCGCTCCAGGTTGGCCTTGCCTTCCTTGTACCTATTGAGAATCTGCTGTGCTGCTTGGATCTGCTCTCTGCCAATGACCTGTGCCAAAGCCTTAAAGCCATCCATCGCCCCCATAGGAGCCTGCTGAGTCATCTGCATCTTCTGCATCTCACTCTGTGGAGTAGGGCGAGGTGCAGTCTGCCTACGAGCCATCTGCTCCTCAATGGGGATTACTGCCTGGGTCTCCTCCTCAGGCATCTGCTTTTTATTCTTATCCATCGATAATCTCCATTCTCGGCCTTCTTGGGGCCGCTATGATATCCTCCTTGGGGATGTCCAAGAACATGGCCATAGGAGTCTCGTTGTACTTGTCCGGTGCTGCAGATATCCTTGGCTTGATAGGTCTGCTCATCAGGAAATATCTCCAAGCATCTGCAATATGGTCTTCTCCATCAGTATCCAGGTCTTCAGGCTTATGCTCGTCATACTGAAGGAGTGGAATGGTCCTGATGAAGTGCTTGCAATTCTTAAACACATAGAACATGGGGTATCCATTCTCATCGAAGGACAGGTAATAGTGGCATTGAAGCCAGCCAGGAATTCTTTTATGATCGCCTGGGGAGAAGAACACCTGATGCTTAGATGCCGTGTCTGCAATACTCTCACCGGTCTCTGCATCCCATATAGCAGGGTCTGCGATACCGATGATCTTCTTGCCCTTCAGCCATCTTTGCTCCGTCTCAATGCGATGGATCTCAGCGAACACCTGGGGAGGAGTCCACTTCTTGCCCTCATTGGGAGTGTTTGTGCATCCATATAGCTCAAGGATGTGATAGGCCACTCCATCGTGGTCCACAGCAAACCAACAGCAGGAGAATGGTTTGTTATAACCCCAGTCAAAGGACCGGTATATCTTCCAGCTATCAGGAATCTCAAAAGGTTCTATGACATGAGTCCACTGCCTGTCTTGGTAATGATCAGGCTGATCCATGAAGTCCTCAAAGAACTGGCCTTCAAAGATATCCCAGGAGCCATATAGCCATGCCTCTCTCAGCTTAGGAGGCAGTGCCTCAAGCTCTGCCTTATATTCAGGAGTCATCTCCATCAGCACTTTGTTATCAGTCACCAGAGCCTGTGTGAAGCTGTAGTTCTCAGGAATCTCAGACCCCTCATACTTTCGCTCTATGAAGAGCCTCTTTATGTAGTTATGGGAAACACCGCCTGGATTGCAGGTGTAATATGTTCTCTTGGGAAGTCCATTGGGCTGACGAACAGCCAGGTTAATCTTCTTCAGCCAGCTCTCCTGTAACTGTGTAGCCTCATCAAAGAAGATGACATCGTACTCAGCGCCTTGGTATTGGTCCAGGTCAGAGTCATTGTTACAGTAGCCAAACCAGATGGTAGATCCATTGCAGAAGGTAAAAACTTTCTCAGTCTTGTTGTACCTTGCCACCTCGTGAGGAAGCATCTGCTGCAGAGGCACGATATGGTTGTTGGTAAGTTCCTTATAGGTCTTACGCACTATGAGGATCTTGATGCCTGCCCACCTCATGCACAGCAGGATAGCCTTCACTCTCACAGCCCAGCTCTTGCCACCGCCTCTGGCTCCTCCATAGGCTACATGGCGATGTTGGTCTGCGAGGAACAGCTTCTGCTTCTCATTAGGCTCTGGGATGTTTATGACTGCCATGACGGATCGCCTCCTGCAATGGTGATGGTCACATCCCTATTTTGGTTCTCTTCCTTCTCAGCCTGTTTGCGCAGGTTAGCTATCCTTGCCTCCTGCTCTCTCATATCAGCATCAGAGCGAATCATCTGCACTTCCTTGATGTCCTTCAGTACACCGGAGATGTGCTTCATACTCTGCGTATCTGCGAGAACCTCTGCGTTGGTCTCTAAGAGGCTTTTCACTTTAGCGAGAAGTTGGTCTGCCGCAGAGATTAAGTTGGCAGCTCTGTCCACCTGCTTGTCGCTGATGGCATTAAGGGTTTTTGTTGTGGTTTTGTTGATGTGCTGTTCCCTTTGCTCTATCCAACCTTCCTGTTGGGATCTGACACAGATAGTCCTGTAGTTGACACCATACTTCTGAGCCAGCTTACGGTAACTGGTATCCGTGGTTATGTATTCGGTTTTAATCTTTTGCCAGTCAGCCATAAGCCTCCCTCCAATCTTGATGTCAACAGCATAGCAAATAAAAAAGCGCAATAGGTAGCCCCCCCTACGGCATAAAAAAGAGGAGGCCGAAGCCTCCCCTTATTAATCATGAAGATCTACCACGCAAATATAACAGCCAGAACTATTCTCTTTCGCTTTGGATACCTGCTCGTCAAATTCCGGATTGTCAATCCAGTTTTCGCCATCAAAACAATCTCTTGAAAAAGCATTGCCATTTTGATCTACAAAGCAGTAACAACCTATCTCGGAGATGTTTTGTATGTCATCGGCAAGTGCTGCATCCACATATAAGAAATCGTCATTGAATCCCATATAGTCGAAATCATAATTTTCCCTATATGCAATATCCCAATTGCTTTTACGATAATGTGCAAGTGTATCCAGCAGCGCAGATCTAAAAAGTCTGCCGTTTCTCGGCTCCCTGGTGATGTAACACCATTCATACTTTTTGTCACAACGATCTACCTTAAGCTTAATGCGACCACCATATCTGCCGCCAATAACATACCAATCCCAAGTAAATGCTGGCCTCACTCTCTGATCTTCCGGCTTTTCCCAGAAGTCCTCGGAGTTAAAGGGCTTCAAAATCTTTTCAAGAACTTCATCCGTTGGAAATTCTTTTGCAATTACAAGACAGCAATAATGCATAATGTTTTCCTCCTAAAATGTAAAGTGTAGTTATAATATCTGCGGCTAAAATTGATATTTGCCACAGGATATCACTTATTTATGCCTTATAGTTTTTCAGCACCTCAGGGTCGTAAAACGATTTCAGCTTGTTGGTAAAGTTCTTCACACCCTCTGGGTTTGGTGCCGGGAAGTAATCTTGGGAAAGCGGCTCAACCCCCGCAGGCGGCTCAGGCAGTGGCATCCAGTGGGTGACTATTTCGTTGATCGCTACGCAAACCCCATGAGTGGTGCGCATATCAATAACGAATCCAGAATCCATTTCGTCTTCATAAAAGATACCTTTTGGAGTTGGCTCGATACAGTAACCAGCTATGTCAACTCCTGATCCATATTCGCCCTTAGTGCATACCAGGCATCTGCATTCTTTGTCCGGCAACCTCTCCGTAACAGGAATCCATCGGCCAGGATGAATAGGAATGATAGACTCCTCACCAACATGCAGAATGACCGGGCCGCTTCCTATGATCTGCGTCAGCTCCCCAATACACTTCTGATCCCTGTTGATAAAAAACCTGGGACGGTCATCCGCAAAAGTCACACCGTTGGCAATAAGGTGGTCGGCAATGTAAACAAAGGTGCATCCGTATTTATACCCCTCGCAATCATCGCAAGCAATTCCACCACAGATATTATTCGCTATGGTTGCACCAACATCAAGCAACTCAATCAGCTTTTCTCTTGTGTTAGGCATTGTCAGTCCTCCTCACTCAGTTTGCAGAACGATGTAACAATCTCCGTTCTTGCTATCAATGAACAGTGCATCTCTAATATAAACCATATCCGTAATCGGATTTTCACGATGGTCACAAACCACAACCTCGCAATTACCACAGCCTTCTCCTACATACTTTGCAAGGTAATCACGCAATTCATTTATTGTCATTCTCCCTCTCTCCTTTCTCCGTAGGAACAGAAATCGTTTGGTTTTAGAATGTCATTCAAGCCATCTGGGTGTCCGCAATAACATTCATCCTCACCGTATCTCACGAAATTGTGTATGCAATCCTTACACCGCACGATGGAAGCCATCGCATCCTCAAGTCCTTTGTCATAGCCTTTCAAATAGCCATTCTTATAGGCTTGTTCTGTGGCAGTATGGTTATCCATCGTTTCTCCTTTCTCCGTAGGGACAGAAATCATAATCTTTTAATTTCGCCACAGCCGTCAAACCATGATGCGGATTTTTACAATAGTAGCAATCCCTAACGATTGATTTCGCCCTATACTTGCAATCCTTACACCGCACCACTTCCACGGCATCCACGGTGGGGGCAACAGCAAGTTTTTCCATACACCAATGCATCACCAATTTTACAGCAACTCTTTTGCGTTCGTCTTTCACACCTTCAAGCTTTTCTGCTTCTTCACCGAAAACAAACCACAACGCATTGGCATCAATCAGCCGCTTTTCATTTGCCATCTTGTTCCCTCAACTTTCTGCCACAGTTAGGGCAATATTCAATGACCATCTGGAATCTCTTGCCGTAGGCTGTGATGATGGTCACAGGCTTCTTTGTGTATGCTCTGCCTTTGCAAAAATCACAAGTCTTTTCATTTGCCATTCCGCAACGCCTCCCATCTCCGTATAAACCACTCACGCCATACAGAACAAGACTTATTCTCGCAATTAGCAGGGTCTTTTACCCTTGTGCAGGTCAAGCAGGGTGTTTCATTTGCCATCTTCTGCACCTCCTGATTTGTACGAAAAACCGAGAACTCCAAGTAATAAATACCACCACAGTATTCCAGGGTCATTGAAGTAGGTTGCAGCATAGGTCACGCATATTGCATACACAGACATTATCACGATGTTTGCAAGCATCACAGTTTTCATTCTTCTGCCCTCCTATTCCTGATCGCCAGATCAATGACAGACTCCTCACTGGGGCTAAGTTCCATATCATCTATGCTTACAAAGCCACCAAATTTTTTGGGTATATACAACCCCTCACTGCTCTTTATCTCACAGCGAATACACACCTGTCTCCCCTCCGGAATCACTGCGCCACAGGCTACGCATCGTTCCTCCATCACTTCCACCTGCCCTTCGTATAGTCATATTCCGGAGCATACTCGTACCGCTTATAGAAGCTGTCAGCCAGGGACTCACCATAGGCTTCAGCCAGGGCATCATCCAGCTTCTTCTGGTAGTAGTCGGTCTCATCGCTCCTCTCCCAGGCAGGCTGGTACTTATCTATGTAGTCACCGATACCCTTGACCACCTTCATCAGACGATCCTTACCGAAGATGTCCTTGCCCATAATCTCAGGATCACGAAGCACAAGGGACATCATATCGAGGATCTGCTGCCGACCACATTGAAGACCGGCATCCAGGAATGCTCGTTGCATCGCTCTCTGCTTCTCCAGGTATCCATTCTTACCCATTCTCCTCTACCTCCTCGATACGGAAGCCTTTGCCATAACCCAGCCTATGTGCCTTCTCCCTGGCCTCCTCGATGGTATTCGCCTTAATGACAGCTACCAGATCCAGATAGCCACACTCACGATAGACCTCATACTCTTTCATTCTGAGCCACCTTGCCCTTCTGGAGCTGCGCCATTCTCTGCTCTATGACCTTGGGATTCCAGCCACACTTACAGTAGTTTTTTCTATCAGGGGAGCCGCACCCCACGCCCTCGTTATAGGGGCATTGTTCCATCTGATAATGAGATACTTTTATATCCATAATTCCCTCCTAAGTTTCTCTGATCTTGTATCCCCATCTGTAGAGGAGTAGTTTCTTCTTCAGCCTATAGACCTCAGTCTTATAGCCCTTGCAGTCTTCCACCACGAAGTTTCCATCTTCGTAGTAGGTGAAGTCTGCCACATAATTGACAGCTCTCTCACCCTCCTGCTTAGGGATCAGCTCGAAACTGACCTGCCTGCTAAGACCGGATATCTTACCGGCCTTCTCTAAGATCCGCAGCTCACACCACCGGTGGAACTCCTTCTTGGAGTCGAACACAAACCCAGTAGCAGGATCTTTTATCTTCTTGGCACCGTACTTATTCATAGTCCCACCTCTGGTTCTGTATTTTTGCCAAGGGGCAGCTTTTCCAGCAGTCTCTCCGGCAGAATCTCCCCTTGTAATTGATAAGCTGGGCGTGGGAGGCGAATGCCATATGGACCGCCATCCCATCCTCCAGACCCTCACAGTAGATCACCTGGCTTGTGTTGGTCTTATAGTAGGGACATTGCACCAGGTGATCCTCTTGTTTGTTTGACATACCATCGCCCCCTTAATCGTGGCCGAAAATCTCACGAAATCTTCTTTCTTCGTAAGCTGCGTCCTCGTCATATTCTTCCTGATCATCCTTATCCTCCTGCATCCAAGAGGGGTAGCCTGTCCTCATCGCACAGGTAATCTCTGGATGTTCCAAGCCTCTGTACATCTCTTTCGCCTCCAAACGCTCTTACTAACCCCACCTCTGTGGGATCGCTCCTGTATCCTGCCGATAGCATCAGTTGCTTTACCGATGTAGGCAGGGCCATATATTCCTTGCTTGCCTTCTGCTTTGCCCTGAAGGATCTCATGAAGTTCGATGCAATCACCGTCTCCACATCATCAGCAGAACCAATTGCCCATTGCCTGAGTTGGCCTGGGTCATGCACCACAGCCTGTACTTCAGGCGGCAGCTTCGCAAACTCCTGCTCACTTCCGTAGGTAGAGTTTCTAAGAGCTTTGGATACAAGGGACCAAGCCTCCTGCTCCGTCATCTCCTCCGGCTGTGTGATCTGCCTGATTCGCTCCTTTATCTGCCCAATGGCAGGAGGGAATCCTTTCCCATCTCCAGAGATAAAAGCCTTCACAGCAGCTCCTACAAGCTCATAGGGTTCCTCATCGAACATAGACTCCCACAGCGCAATGGTAGATTCAGCTTCTTGCTTTGTGATGTCACGGTAGAAGGCAGGATAAGCGCCACGAAGTACCGACAGGATCTTGATGGTATCTTCTCTGGTCATACAATCCCCTCCTCCTGTGCGATCTCCAGGAATACATTGCCACCTCTTCTTGAGGCATGTTTACTCTGAGTCTTCTCTCTCTGCTCCCATGTTCTCACTGCAGCCTTCCAGTCCTTCATCTTGGTCTTACCTACCATCCAGCCATTGGAGCTGTAGTAGTCAACGAATCTCTGAGGATCTACGCTATTTCCTCTCTCCTCACAGTATTCTCTTACCTCATCAACAGTCGGTGGGATAAAACGCTTGCGAGTGGGAGGCTCAGCCTCCTCTATATCTCCTCTTATCTCATCTGTTCTTATCTCTTCTTCTCTTATCTTATCTGCTAAGCTAACGTTAGCTTTACTGTTAGTTTTACAGTTAGATTCACCAGAAGAAATCTGCTTCTGCTTCTCCCGGTACTCTCGCATATACTTCTTCATATATGCGTTTTTTGCCTCGATTTGGTCGATGCTCTGGTGCTTTCCCCAGTTTGGGATCGTCACCGTATTGTTGATGATCTCTACCATGCCAAACTGCACAAAGGTCTTCAAGGCAAGTCTGACAGTATTGAGAGGTCTCCTGAAGATAGTGGAGAACATCTCGTCTGTATAAGGCATCTGCCCCATCTGGAACACACCGCTGTTGTTCTGCTTTCCTGCCAGGCACAGCAGTTTGAACCATATCACGATGATTGTGTCTGCCTCCGGCATAGTCTCTATCATCAGGATCTTCTCATCATCGAAGACATCCGTCACGATTTTGATCCATTTAACTTCAGCCATCTTCTCTCACTCCCTTCGGTATAATCTTGGTCTTATCGAAGTGTCGGTGGACGAGGACCAGCTCGGTGGAGGTCTCACGCTCCACCAGCCAGTCATAAGTATTTACCTTCCACTTCATCAGCAGCTTTCGCTGTTCACGAGTAGGTTTCTTTCCGTGTTTGATAGTAATCACCTATCCTTTGTAATCCTCAAAACGAGGACACTTCTTGAATATCCTCTTGTTGTTACACCACCGCTGGAGTCTGCGGATCTCTCTGGGAGCATGGGGCTTGTCATAGACCATCACATAGGGGTCATACCTCATACCTCGCAGTGTGTAAATCCGGTGCAGATTCTCCTCCATAGTAGTGTTGAAGTTGGTCAGCACATAGACTTCACGCCTTGACATATCCTTGATCTTTCCGAAGTCAAGGTACATATTCAGGCCCTTCAGGATAGCCTCGCTTCGCTCCATCAGATCCCACGCAAAGTGAATCCGCTTGATCTTCACCTTATTTAGCGCATCGATATTCTCCTCGGTCAGCATTCTGGCATCCAATCCCTGATTCATATCCACCCACGCCTTGGAATCTGCAAGTTGTGCCAGAAGGTCCATGTGGTCCCGGCAAGCCAGAAGATTAGGGTCTTGCAACACGATATTCTTCTGACCATTCCACCACTTATCCAGGTCTGATACCTTGCAACTCTTCCTGCCTTCTTTGGCACACACGATGCAGAAGGGGCAGTTATTAGGACATCCTCTGGTAAGGAATCCGTAAGCCTTACCCTTTGTCAGCTCCGGGTAAAGACTGTAGTCAGGGAAACAATGCTCGATCTCATCCGGTAACTTATTGTCCAGGCCATAGCCTGTACCACCCTTGAAGATCTCTTTGGTGTTCACCGGTTCAGGATGATCCGGGGAATAGGTCTCATCGAAGACCTTACTCATATATACCCGGTCATACTGCCCCCAGCCCCACCACCACTCAACCTCATCACCTTTAGCCTTGTGGTATGCAGAGATCTTCATCAGAGCGAGGTTCGGAAAGTTGTGACTGTCTACATCAATCAGTCCTACCCTCATCTACATCACCTCAGAACGGAAGCTGTGCATCAGGGATATCGATTTGCTGGAAGTCCTGTGCAGGCTGCTTTACAAAGCCTACATACTGTTCAGAAGGTGTGCTCTCGGAGTCCTTCTTGCTGTCACCGAAGTAGACATTGTCAGCAACAACTTCAGCGGTGCGGCGCTTGTTGCCCTCTTTGTCTGTCCAGTTGCGAATTTGAAGCCTGCCGGAAACAACAGCCATAGAACCCTTGTCGAAATACTTATCTACGAACTCACCAGTGCCTCTCCAGGCTACGCAGTCGATAAAGTCGGTTTCTCTCTTGCCGGTTTCCTTGTCAGCGATGTCACGGTCTACAGCCAGTGTGAAACTGGTCACGGCAACACCGCTACCGGTTCTTCTCATCTCCGGGGCTTTGGTCATCCGGCCCATGATAGTAATATGATTAAGCATTGTTATTCCTCCTCTAAGTAATACTCTGCGAAGCTCACGCTCTCGCCATATCTGTTCTTACTGGTTTTGATTCTCCGTCCAATGGCGTAGCCCTGATAACGGAGATCAGTGATTCTGGATGCCAGTCTCATGCATCCAATATCCTGTAGCGCCTGGAGCTGTGTGATAGATCCGAAGGTCTTCATATACTCCAGCACCTTGTCACATTGTGTAGATTTCATAACTGCATCCCCTTCCTATAAATAAGTTCATCCTCATTCCAATATGGGTAATGGGATTTTAGGTATTCCTGGAAGAATTCACGCATCTCAGCTCTCGCCACCGACTGATCGTACCGCCGGTGACACTCAGGGCAGAGCGTGAGGCCGTTTTCAACGACACCCAATCCTCCTTGGCTCCTTGCGATAAAGTGGGCATTTGACCAAGCCAGAGGCCCAGGAGCAGCAGCTCCGCAGTACACACAGCAGGGCCATCCTTCAATGCTGTCTCGCTCAGAGATTGCCATCTTGGTCTTCCGGTCAAAGTCTCTGGCCTTAGTGTCCTTACGCATTCCATTCCTCCATCAGCAGTGCCAGTTTATCTGGGGTCATAGTCTCGATGTCCAGAGCCTTGCAGTCCTGAACCAGATTGTCGATGAGCTGTGACATCTGTCTGGTGTCATAGGTTGAGGAACCGTAGTACGCTCGGAGGTTTCTGTACCCATCGATTTTGGACTTACCCATATCCAAACAGGGCCAGCCTAACCCCTGTGCTTCCCACACCTGCTTGAAGTGGTCGGCAGCCTCCTCCTTGATGGGAATGACCTCGTAGTTGCCGCCAATGTTCAGGACCGCCTGTCGGTAGATCTCAATGGGAGTGATCCGTAGGGCATCGGCAATCTTGTTTATCAAAACCCAGCAGTAGGCATTGGCATCCATGCTGCGTTTCTTCTTATGCTCCTTGACCTCCAGGTCATACAGCCTGTCCTTGTGCTTACGAACCACAGCCATAGCCTTACCGAGATCCTCTCGCTCCGGCTTTACCATCAGCCAGCCGCCTTCCAGTTTCACTTCACGGAAAGATATCGTTTCAGACATTGGGGAACACTCCTCTCTTTAGGCAGTCAGCCAAGATTCTCAGCTTCGGCAGGTAAACTGTTTCAATCCAATTGGGGTCATACCTCACAGGAATCTCCTGCAGCCTTCCGGGGTCGAGGTCCCGGAGGTAGTTCTTGTAGTCCTCTGGCTCAAGGCCATAGGTTACGATGTCAGCCTCGTGGATATTGGAGGCGAACATCTGCACCTGCACTTGGTTAATGTACTTGGGAGGAGTCTTCTTCCAGCCCTTCTCCCATTGATAAGTCTTTACCTCTTTGATGCGGAAGGGAGTGTTACCATCCAGGTTGACTCTCAGCCTCAGATCCTCGATAATTACCTGCTTGTCCTTCTCCAGGTTGGGAAGGTGCAGACTGTCGAGGATGCGATGCTCCCAATTGGTACCGGCCTTGGTGAACTCGTTTTCAAAGTGGTCAGTGTTGATGCCTATCTTCTGCATCCACCACTTCTCCCAAGTCTTTGTGGCCCAATTCCCGATGACCTTATCTGTGTCCGAAGCTCCGAAATACCCGGAGCGATCATGGTCCGCTATCATAAGGCATTCAGCTCCTGCTCAAAGCGGTTGAGCTGGTCGAAGTAGGTAAAGATGATTCGCACCTCATCCTCCGTTTTATTCACCGCCTTTGCGATGTCACCGGTGGACATACCCTTCTTGATGGCCTTAGTGTAAGCCTGCTGCATACGCTCCTTGATGGCGAACAGATTGTGCTTAGACAGGTCATCTGTCTCTTCGATGTCGGCATCATCCATCCAAAGGTTGAAGCCCAGGCCGGTGTTGATAGCCACGCACTTGACGAAGGCTCTCATCTGTGCTTTATGGACTGCATTCTGATCCATGCTTCCGTCACGAACTGCAATGATGCCGTTCAGCACCGGGTAGCTCATCGTATAGCACTTGCCATCGATAGTCACTTTCACACGGACCTCGTAGCAGCGATTGTTTCCTTTTTGCTTGTCGATGAAGGTCTCTTCACTCATAAAAAGTGAGGAACCGTTTGCATCAACGAGTGCCTCAAAGCGGACCTCTTCAGCACCATTCTCATAGAGAAGTGTCAGGCACTCTGCCCAAGGTAGGTAGTCAGCCTTGTTTCTGTTCTTCACATACTTGGTGATGTCCAGCTTCCGCATCTCATTCCAACTCTTAATTGCCATTCTCTTTTTCCTCCTTAATATTCAGGGTGATGGAATACTTCTTTCCATCCTCGGTTGTGCCTTCAAGCGTTATGAAGTCTTTGCTGTAATAGTGGACACAATCTACAGTGCCTACCGCTTCGCCGATAAAGATCAGTTGATGAAGAATATTGCTCATCTCCAGCTACCTCCCTTGGTGATCGTGCCACCCAAATTCTCATACAGCTTCTTGCAGGCATAGCTTGCAGCCTGTGCGACACCGTTTGCACCATCGTGAATCATATGACCGTGACCCTTTGCCAGAGGTCTCGTATTGTCTCCCACAGTTTCAAACAGGGAAGCGATAACCACATTGCTTGCGATGTCGATCTGGATGGTCATGCTGTATTCCTTCTCCACAGTAGCCAACTCCAACTCTTCCTCAGAAAACAGTTGGATAGCACCACCTTCATTGGTAACCTCGTAGGTGTACTGGTCTTTGCTCTTGGAGTACATCACATCAGTCACAGTACCCTCGCCAATCCAGTTGGTCTGCACACGGTCTCCAACTTTGAATTTTGCTTCGCTCATTTCTTTGCTCCTTTCTTCTTTCTCCTTGCGGAGATTGCATTCAGTTTTCGCTCCAGCTCCTTGATGTCATGGTTGCGATTTACCACAGCGATCATTTGTCTTTCGTACTTGTCCATAGTCATGTCAAATTTCTCCTCTCATAGCCTTGATAAAAGGTGTCTTCGGTATTCTTACTCGTCTTCCCATCCGGATCACCGGGAATGGGAATGGGTTTTTGCCATTTTCCGTGGCTACATTGATGGTGTAGGCTGAACAGCCAAGGTATTTGCAGATGTCCGTGGGGACTAACATCTCCTTGTCCAACGCTTCGATCCTGCGAAGCTCTTCGCTTACATTCATATTGCCCTCCTCTCATTTCCCACTTTTGGGAATTTTAAGCCAAAAAAATATCGGCTTTGTCCTCGGATGTGTCAATTCCAAGGATTTCGCAGATTGCCTGCGCATCCTCAACATAGAACTGAGACCTGCCGTTCATCTTTGCAGACAAAGTATTTTCCGTCATCGGAAACCCTTTGGCGCACATTTCGGCAACAAGCGTTTTCTGAGTATGCCCTGCCAGAACCATTCGTGACTTCAGTTTGTTCACATCTACCATAGTGTGATCCTCCTAATTGTTATATTAGTCATTTCCCATAAGTGGGAAATGCTTTTACCCAACTATATCACCTATGTCGAATCTTGTCAACCCATTTTTGGGAATTTGTAAAAAATTTTTTTGATTGGGTGTTGCATTTGTGGGAAACTATGTTAATATATACACAAGGAGGTGATAAGATGTCTGTCCAGTCCGATAGAATTAGAAACGAGATGCTGCGCAATTCCCTAACTCTTATTGAAATTGAGCAGAGAACCGGTATAAAGAAATCTTCAATGCAGCGTTATGTTAGCGGTCAGACAGGAAAGATCCCAATGTCTGCCATAGAAAAACTCGCAGATTTGTTTGGGGTTTCCGGTGCATACCTAATGGGATGGGACGAAAAAGAAAGCTCCCCCAGTGAGCCGGTACTCACCGAGGGAGAAAAGATGTTACTCGATTTGTTTAACCGAGTACCGGAAGACCAACAGCAGCTTGTTCTTCAGATGATTCGTGCTGCTTTAGGTAGCCGAGAATAATTACGGCAGCCGCCATCAACGCCTGTCCGGGGTTATCGTTTTCACGAATCATATTAATTAATTCAATTTCATTTTTACTCAAAATACTCTTCCCCTTTCATGATAAACGATAACAAACAAGTGTTCTAATTAAAATTGTAGATTGTTTTTTCAGAATTGTCAATAATTCGACATCAATTTACATCGTGGTAAATGTTGACAAATTCAAACATCTGTTTGATTAAAGGATAGCCATTTATATGTCCAATAATCTGGACCGTTTTAAAGAAGTGTGGGGGCAGTACGAACCGCCAAGTTGTCCACCCCCACACCCGGAGTGATAGGCCATTGCTGACCTGGTATTAGCCTATCATTTCGATAATGATTTATCAATACTCACATCTGATAGTTTCGCTATCACATCAGATAGCATTGTTATCACATTTGATAATACAACTATCATATTTGATGTTATTGCTATCACAAATGATAAAATGAGAGGTTTTTACTATGCCCTTTTCACCTGAAACTTTAGAAGAGAAGCCATATAACATTTGCATCAGTTGCCCCAAGATCGGTCAAAGCTGCGATGGTCCAAACTTCCTCGCCATGTCCGTTGATAGATGGTGTGAATGGTGTCACCTTCGCAGAGATTACTTAAAATGGAGAAATTCTACGATAGCGGAAAAGTCCGGCGTTTCCAAGATCTCAGTAGATCGAATTATGGCCGGTGATGTGAAGGACCTGCGAATCACTACTATGCAGGCTGTAACGAAGGCTTTAGTAAACGGATCGTGGGGTCAATCCCCCTGTGTCTTAGTTACTGAGACCGAAAAGGAAATCTATGTAGATAATCCTGTCATCGTTGCTCAATGCCAGCACTTACAGAACACCCTTGATACCCTGTCCGCAGAATACAAGACCGAGATAGTTGCCATCCGTGAGGAAGCGCAGAAAAAGATAAACTTCCTCCGGGAGCAGATCACCATCAAGGATAAGCAAATCGAATGGATGCATTCGCTCATCCAGCGCAAAGATAATGGGGACTAATATGCGTAATCTTTACACTATCTTAGCACTGCTCTTCTTAGTAACAATACTTTCGGCACCGTTCAGCAAAAAATGCCCCAAATCCTGTATGACGATATTTTTCTACTTGGGACTTGCGTTAATACCAATATCGTTTATTTACCTTGTCATTTGTATCGTTTTAGAAATGACTTGATATAGAGGAAAATTCTATGCTTAAAAAGACAGATTTAGATAAACTCTTAACCTTAACAAGGAAATGGTATAACGAAAAAGACAAAGAGCTTGGCCATATATATTATGAGGAGGCAATCTCTTTATCCAGAGATATTGCCAAAGGCACAAGTTTGGCCCACGAAGAAATGGGCGCCAACCAGCTTTTTCGCTTTGCCTGGAATATCGCTGAAAAAAGATGGCCAAACGAACAATTGTACATAATGGTTGAGAGAGCCGGTGGAAAGGTAGATCACTGGGAGTATCAAGGCCATTTCAGCTAATTTATTTGAAGGGAGCTGAATCATGCTCTGTAAAAAATGTAAAAAAGAAATTCCTGAAGAATCGAAATTCTGCAATTACTGCGGAGCCAAGCAAGTCCGTGAGAAATCCGCAAAAAAATGGGGCAACGGCCATGGCACCGTATACAAGGCCCCCAACGGCAAGTGGATCGCCGAGTACACTATAGGATGGGACGAGGAGAATGGAGTCCTCTCCAGGAAAAAGCGTAGAAAAACAGGCTTCGCCACAAAGAACGAAGCCATCGCATACCTACCACAGCTTCAGCAGACTGTGTCGGTTACAGACAAGAGTATCAAGTTCAAAGACCTGTATAAGAAGTGGATAGACGGTCACACCGCAAAGGTCGGAAAGTCAACTATCACTGGATACAAGTCTGTATGGCAGTATTTCAAACCCATATATTATGTGGAGGTTGCCAAGCTGAAGACAGAGCATCTCCAAAAGTGCATAGACGATTGCCCACACGGAAGACGAACCAAGGAAAACATGAAGGCTGTCGGCACCTGTGTGTTCCGTCTCGCTATGCAGTTGGACATCGTAGACAGAAACTATGCCGAGTATGTGTATATACCCAAAGAGGACAAGAACGAGAGGCTCGCATTCTCACCAGATCAAATACAGTTGATGTGGGATAATGTTAATAGAGTACCTAACCTAAAATATGTCCTTCTCCTATGCTATACCGGAATGCGGTTGAGCGAGATGCTTGGCGCTATGACAGAAAATTACAATAAGGAAGATGGGTACTTCATCACAGGCGTTAAGACGGATGCCGGTAAGGACCGTACAATTACTATCTCTCCGAAGATCAGACCATTCTTTGAAGACTTTGGCAAAGGCAAGCGCCTCTTCACAGACCTGTCCGCAAAGAAGTTTAGAAACGACCTGTTTTATCCAGCACTACAGGAAATAGGTTTGGATGCGCTCGATGAAAAAGGAGACCACATCTATACACCTCACTGCTGCCGCCACACCTTTGCTACCCTTATGAAAAATGTGGATGCGCCTGCCACCGATAAGCAGAAGCTAATTGGTCACGCCAAGTTTGAAATGACCGCACATTATACCCATACAGACCTGGCATCGTTGAAGAAAATCACAGATAATCTCTAATTTCTATGACCCCTGCGTGACCCCCAAATGCACCAAAAACCCAGTAATACCAACATCTTTTTATTGTATGGCATTCAAGAGGTCAGCGGTTCGATCCCGCTTATCTCCACCAAAAAAGTTCCGTAAAGCCAGTAAAATCAAGGCTTTACGGAATTTTTCTTTGTAAATTATTTTCTAAAATTTTGAGATTTTTTCTCCTGTGACCCCCATCGTGACCCCCAATATAAAAGAGGGACATCCACTCGGATGCCCCTCTTTTCTTATAGGTGGAAACCTCTTGTTTCTATGATTTTCTTTTTACCGGACAGAATAATCGAATACAACTTCGTGGCTGTAGGTCTATAGCCACCTCTCTCACCATACCCACCAAATCTTAGGAAGTGTCCACAAACAATGTTCTCGACATCCTTTTGGGAGACGGACTTGTTCTTGGAATCATAGACCAGTTTACCAAGAGGCTTGTCCATAGGCTTATGAGTGTGACCGCTGACGAATACATCGATTCCCTCAAAGCCATCTGCCGTTCCGTGATTGACATTGTTTTTTGCTTGATGCTGAACACGGATGACATAGTGGACTTGCTTGCCCTTTCCGTGACCGCCATCTCCAACACCGATATCAAGGAATGCGGCCTCACTTCTGTATCGATCCTCAATGCCCAACGCCAAAGCGATGTCATAAATAGGGAAGGAATCCGCATCCTTGCTTGCACGATTGTATTCGTGGTTTCCATCGACAAAGCAGAGGAGTTTACCTGCTTTAGCAAATGGGCGCAGATGCTCGATCCACCACCGCTTCTGTTGTGACGGAGAAAGAGCCTGAGTATATACATCCGACTTGGAGGATCTAGTGGCGTACTCACATTGATCTCCTGCAAAGATGACATATTTGCCCGGCTGTTTAAGTAGCTCCTCAAATAGCCCCCACCTCTTCTCATCAAACTCCGCAGAGCCTGCGTGAATGTCCGATGCAAGCAAGACTTCTACAGACGATTCTTCTACAGGAAGATTGATGAGGATTGGCACTCGTGAGCTTTTCATAACTCATTAAGCCTTTTTGTTGTACTGTACAGAGCTGATACCAAGCAGTACACCAAGGAAGGTATCGACAGCAGTAATAGTGCCGACAATCTCCTCAGCATAGGGGAAGCCCCAGATGCCAGCCAGTGCAAAGTACAGAGTGCCGATGGCAGGAAGTACCACCATAGCGATCCACTTCAGGACATCATACATCTTGTTACTCATTTCCTTTTCCTCCTTAATTTGTAGGTTTATGATATTTTTCCAGATCATCGATCCGGTGGTTAATGGCTTTAATCTGTTCCTGGATTACAGGGATCTTCTCAGCAAAGCCATTATGCAGTCTGACTTCTCTGGTCAGCTCTTCAATCTTGGTCTCTGTGACAGCCTGTGCCACTGCTGTTGCCTTCTCTGTCTTTTTAGCCGTGGCTAAGCAGGTAATCACAACACCTGCCAAGGAAAGCCCACCTGTGATGAGGGCTACAATAATAGCTTCACTCATAAGTAGATCCCCCTTTACTTCAGTAAATGAGACCAGGTGTCAGGGCCTACAACGCCATCTACGGCGATTTTTTCTGCAGCCTGGAACTTCTTCACCGCAGACTCGGTTGCGTTACCGAAGTCACCGTCAGCCCCATACCAGCCAACGGAATAGCCATATCCCTTCAGCAAAATCTGAAGAGCCTTGACATCCTTACCTTTACTACCTTTTCTCAGGTATCTCATTTCCATAGTGAAAACCTCCTTGTTGGTGTTGTTAGGCTTTACATCCGGCTTTTCGCCCGTATCCTTCTTACCGTTCACAATATCATTGAACGGATAGTTCTCGCCGGGGCAAGCGGTTGCATCCAGGTCTCTGTGGCCGTAGACCTTCAGCTTGCCGTACTTTTCGTACAGATAGTCAAGCAGCTCGATGATGGCGTTTTTCTGTGCTGCACCCATCTGCTCCACATCAAAATTGCCCTCTGCACAGATACCGATCTTGCTGTTGTGACCACTTGTATGGGAGCCGATCCAGTTCTCCGGGCGGCCTCGATAGATGGAGCCATCCTTACGCACATAGAAGTGGTAGCCGATACCGGCCCAGCCGTTGGCAAGATGCCAATTATGTACATCCTGCACACTGCCATTAGCAGCGGCATGATGCAGCACAATGCCGGGAGGGTTGCCGCTCCTCGTGCTGTGGTTAGAATTAAATTTTAGGTTGGTTTCAATGATGTTCATAGTTTATACCTCCTTAATTTGGTGTACCCCTCGTGCTTTTACACGATCAATGCGGTCATATAATATGTGTTATCTCTATGCACTGCGGTTACAGTCACATGCTCTCCAGCAATATCGACAATTGTATAGTACGTCATCGGTCCATTTGGTTCACCGCTATAAAACTGGTCTATCATTCCGCTGGTATTGGGCGTCCACATTGCGCTGACTTTATGACCATGTGACGTGAGGATAGTAGCAAAAACAGCAACCACAGTTCCTGAGCAAGTATGCGGCTCGCTGGTCTCTCCGCTTTTCACGTCAACCGTCCAGCTATCGACACTCATTATTTTGAGCGCTCCCACCAAGCCATCCACGCCCAGCCAAGCGCAAGCAGCAGCCTTTTCCGCATCGGTAAGCGCAATAGTATTAGTAGTCAGACTATTCTTCACGGCATAGTCCAGCGTTAATGGCACAATCGGGTTGTAAGTACTTTTCTTTTGATTGATAACATCCTGTGATGCAGGTAAAGTATAGAGTGTTCCATCCGCCATAGCATAAATACCATAATTGCTGTTTACCTTTACAACACCCACTCTATCCTTGTTAGCATAATCAGTATTGCCCACAGCACCTAATAACTCTCTTGCAGCAGTTTTCTCTTCCTCTGTCCAAGCATTTTCTGTATCGACAAGCTTATTGTCTGCAAGGGCTTTCTTTACAGCATAGTCCACATTAGACGGAACAATAGTGTGTCTGCTATATTGTCCAGCGGAATATAAAGAGTTCTTATTAGCTGCTCTACCATCAATTAGAGAGTTATTAGCAGCACAAATATCCAAAATGCCATTAACCACTCTTGAGCCGTAACGCATATCAACCATTACAACACCAGCAGTTGCGCCATTAGCATAATCAGTATTCTTCACATATTCATCAAGATCCACTTTCTGTGTCTCCAGGATCTGTTTCTGCGCACCATCCCACCAATAGTCAGGGACATCGGTAGCTCTGATATACAAATTGTCACCCAAGACAAGGCTTGCAGTGTTGGCAGAATCGGACAGCCAAGCATCAAGAGCATCCACAGTATCGAACACATAGCCGGTAGCTCTACCCTTTGCAATGGCTTCAGTTTCTTCGATTTGGCTTTTCATATTCGCCATATCACCAGTTACTTGTTCCTGCAGATTTGCCATCTCGCCAGCCACCTGTTCCTGCAGATTTGCCATCTCGCCTTCGATGTCGGGCTTGTTTTTAATGTAGTCAGCCCTTTTGGGATTGGTCTGATTCCAGTCCGGTCTGGGTGTGGTAGTGCCTACCGTATTGCCTCTAATCTTCATACGCTCACCTCCGTAACAGTAACCTGTACAACATAGTCGTTGGCAGGCTTATCTCCGATTGCGTAAACCGTGACTACGCCATCCTCATTTTCCGCAACAAAGGCAAGATCCTTTTGATGCCAAAGTGCAAGCTGCTCCACACTCGGTTGCAGATCCACTTTACTATAGGCGTTTGCTCCCTCAATGGTGACCACCTGAGAATAGGGGCTTTCGATTCCTTCCCACGCATCGGCAAGAAGATTCACCTGCGAAAGCTTGGCTTTGGTGTTTTTTGCCGTTCCAGGTCCATTTACTTTTGCCTGAAGGCCGCCAGGACCACTCATTACTGCCTTAATGCCCATTACAGTACCTCCTTGCTCATGCTTTCCAAAATGTTCTTGTAGCCCAAGTCAGTGCCTTCTACACTGCCATCAAACCACTTAACACGAATCTGCACCTTCACCCTACGAGGAAGCATTTTGAAGGTCTCCTCCTGGGTCAAGGGAAAAATCCACTTCCCAGTGTCGGCATTATAGATAATATCACCAGCTGCATATGTCTTCCGCAGAGAGCCAATGGAAATTTCCACATCGGCAACATCAGCCGGTGTTACAGCGATATTCTCCTCGTTAAGGATATCAACAGGCAGGTTATACGCATCGCCCTGCATAATTGTCATTGGTAACACCTCCAGATAGTATTTCAGTTTACTGTAAAATAACATAAAAGGAGGGGCTAAAGGTAGCCCCCCCAGTTATGCTGTGGTTTAGTGCCAAGGTGCTTCGTAGAGCTTGCTTGCAGCCCAGCCCTCGGCATAGTATAGAGCATCCTTCTGTGCGGATGTAAGCGGCAGGGAGTGGATGACAGCCATCCGTCTCTGCTTCTTGTTATCGCCATCGATGCCTTTGACCTTTTCGCAATACTCAGAGTACAAGTCTGCGCTGATCCCGGCAGGCTTTGCGAATTCGTAGTAATCCGCAATCTGGTACTGGGTGAGGTCACTGTCAGGCTGTTCGGACAGGAAGTCCCAATACTGCAGTTTCTTGGTAGCATCCTCTCTGTCAACACCGCACTGCTCAAAAGCATTCAGAAGATAGCCCTTGATGCCTGCTCTTTGGGAGGCGGTCATCTCGATGTACAGAGGCTTGAAGTGAGATGTGAGCTGAGAAGCAAGGGTCTCAATCTTTACACCATTATCGGTGTACTTCTTGATAACCGCTTTAAGGTTCTTGCCTGTCTCTGCTGCCGTGAAGAATTCGTCATACTTGGCGAAATCATCATCGGTGTCAGCCTCGTACTTCCATTCCTCTGCTTTCCAGTAAGCATCATCCTCATCCATACCACCGTATTTGACCAGATACTGGATTGCAGTATCGTAGTCAATCTCTCCGGCAGTGTACTTATCCTTGATAGCAGTACGCATTGCAGACTTATAGGAATCCTCATCAGTGAATTCTGCTCTGATGCTATCTGCCTGACGGTTATTACCTTCAAGGATTGCATCCAGGACTTCGCCTGCAAGGTCAGCATTCGACAGCTCCCAATTGCGGACCTTCAAGGTGATATCGTAGGCACCGGCTGTGTTGTTCCACAGAGCCACACCCTCTCGCATAACACCGCTGAAGGATACGCCATAGAAGGAGGAGACTGCTCTCATCGTCTTATACAGAGCATTGTAGACGGTCATAGAGGAGTCATCGCCAAGGACTTCCGTCCACGCCTTAACAGCAGACACAGTCTGCGACAGTGCAGTGGAGGAAAGACTGTCGGAAGAGAAGTAGCCAAGTCCCACCATAGACAGCGTTGCCTCTGCCAGCTCGGAAAGGATAGGAATCTTGTTGAAGGGAAGCAGATCCAAGACCAGATTCTCGGTAAAGGCGTTCAGGAACTTCTCACCGAACTCCTCGTCCTCATCGTCTCGCCATGCATCCCACAGACCCTCAAGCAGTGCCGCAGCAAGCTGGCCAATAGAGTAGACAGCTACAACTCTGCCGATGTATTTGCCAGTCTTCTTCCAAGCTGCCTTCGCACTGCCAGTCCTTCTCTTTTCAGCATTGAACTGGAAGCCAGCATCCATAAGGATATTAGCAGACAGCGTAGGCTCAGACATAAATGCGGACAGCTCTTGAGCCTTTGCATTTTTGCTTCGCATCATCTCAGAGCGAGTTAAGGTGGAGTCAACAACCTGAGTAGCATAAACCACCTCACTGAGCTTCTTGCCGACAGCCTGATTGAATTCTTCAGAGCCTACCTCGTACTTCTTGGCAGAAGCAACCTCGTACTCACAGGCATTCCACAGGCATCCCCAAGTGATTGCATCGCCCCACTCAGCTCCCTTCAGGGACAGCTCGATGAGCTTCTGCTTGACATCCTTCACGCCCTTCATTTGGTCTTCGATGCTACGAGAGATGTTCGTGTCATAGAAGCCAAAGGATTTCCAAAGGGCAATGCCACAGTACTTCTTTGCCTTATTGATATTGGGGATCTTGGATAGACCAAGTGCCAAGCTCTTGGGCGAAAGTACCAGTGCAGCTCTCGGATAGGAGGTGATCTGCAAGGTTGCTACCCGGAGAGAACTGCCGACCATTGCGGTCTTGGCGTTTCTAACCATCCTCGTATAGAAGGAAGGTAGTCCACCATCGGAAGGTCTGCCGTTCACATCCTTAATCAGGTTAAGGACATAGCTCTTAGCCGCATTGCCATAAGCCAGCTCCATAGACTTGCGGACACCTCTTACCTTGATCTGGCCTTCTTCGTTGACAGCCTTCTCTCGGTAGTTGAGCCACTTCATGTAGTCCAGCAGAGCCATGCCATATGCGTTCAGCCTTGCCATATCAGATGCATGACCGGTGAACACATCGAAGATATTGCGAATGATAACCTCGTTGTTTGCACCCGGTGTCAGAGGCTTAGTTGCGGAGATGTTCAGCAGTCTGAACAGGTCGCTCTGCTGTGCAGCAGGGTCTTTGGTGGGCAGGTTCTCATCGTTGGACTCTATGGGGAAGTAGAACTTCTCGGTAAACTCCTTCGTGAGGAAACGCTTCATGGAGATCTCATTGCCCCAATCGGAACACACAGTGGACATGAACTCCTGAATGGCCTCTGCTACCGCCCTCTGTCTGTCTGTAAGGGACTCATTGATTGACTCAATGTCTTTTATCGTCAGAAGAGAACGACTGTCCTTGGCCTTCTTAGCGCCTTTCTGGATGCCCATAACTCTGGTACCGCCACCAAGCAAGTGCTGCAGGCCCTGCTCTCTGCGAGACAGGCAGTAGATGCTCATCGCATCCGCTGTGGTCAGGGTCAGCTTACTGCCATTAGGAAGGTCAATCTCGTGGGTATCCTCGCTCCACTCCTTTGCCTCTTTGCCAGTCCACACCTTCTCCTGGAAGGCGAAGATCTTCTTAGCCAAGAATGCCAGCTTATCCTGTGCATCCATAAGCCCTTCAAAGATGGACTCGCCACCCTCACCGAAACGCTTGAATGCATAGTACGGAAGAGCATTGTCCCACTGGACGAAGTCCTTCACGCCTCCGGCCTTCTCGATTTCGCCAAGGTCATCCATAAAGGACATGGTGCTGTCACCAAGGGCTTCTACATTGGCAAAGCGAAGGTTTGCATACAATGTGCTTACTTCCTTGATAGCGTGATTCAATGTGCGGATCATCTGGGACAATTGTCTGACTTCAGCAGCAGACATATTGTTCACCACATAATCGCCATCCGTCATCATTGCCTTGACATTTTCGGTCATATCCCGGAGCTTCTGCACGAAGTCGGCAGGAAGGTCGAGGTAGCCGGTATCGAGAACCTTATCGGTCTCCTGGGCAGGGTCTTGGGAAGTCATAATCTTGTCCAGCGCCGTTGCCAAACTACCCATAGCATTTGCCAGACGAAGGTCATTCTTCGTAGGATCTCCACCATTGGCGAGTCTCTTAGAGGACAGGTCAATGCCATTAAGGAAGTCTGCGTAGGGCTGTTTCAGGATATCAGGGCATTTCTCATCCGTCTTTGTCGGATAAGTGATCCACTTCACGGTATCCAAGACAAGCTTCTGCAGCTTTTCCCTTGCATCTCGCTTTTCTCTGGTCTCAATGGCCTGTTTCTTGGATGCCTGGTACTTATCCTTGACCTGACTATGCCACTGCTTGTCCCTCTCTGCCTCTGCCTCACGGTAAGCCTTCAGAGCCTCTTTGCCCTTCTGCTCTGCTCTCTTGTATGCCATCTCCTTCTCACGCTTCAGGATGTTCTGCAGCGGTGCAGCAGCTTCCAACCTAAGAAGCACCTTATCAAGAGTAGCAATGCGATTTTCCGTATGGACTGCATCGAACTGAAGCTCTTTGATTTTCTTGGTGTCTCTTTTGCCCTTAGCAAAGGACAATTCCTTGATCTGCGCTCTCAGCTCGTGGAGCTTCTGCTCTTCGGCATTTAGCATCTCCACCTTGCCCTTGTACTCCTGGATCTTTTGCTTCTCGGTATCATTCGTGATGATACCTTCAAAGGCATTTGCCAGCAAAGCTCTGGGAGAGGTGTCTTCGCCAACAGGGAGCTTGAATAAAGCCTCTCCAGTGTAATGCCCATCAGCAGGTCTCGTCTCTTCAAATTTTTGAAGGACACTTTCCGACAAAATACTTCTGTGTGTCATATTGACAATTTCCAGGAAGTCAGCTATACTAATCTCGGAGATAGCTGTGGCCAGAGCCGCCTCATCGAGGCCGTATCTGGATTCCCTTGTGGAAGACCGGCTATCTCTTTTTTTGCCCAAAAATCTTCCATTTACTGAATGCGTGATGTCAACATAACCAATATCAACCACCTTAGAAGTATGTTCCTCGACAGTAATGATTGCGACAGTTTTTGAATTATTGTCGTTTACCAGGCAAGCCATGGCGTAGGTGCCTACGGCTTGTCTATTTTTATTTCTAAGGCCATTTATCGGAATTGCATTGCGAACGAGTTCTCCACCTATCGCAGTGAGTCTTGCGTTGGTTCTAAGGCGATAAATATTCTCTCCACCCAAACTGTGTTCCAGCCCATGCTGACCAACGATAACCTCTCGACTGGTATAAGCATTTACAACGGCATACTGATCTTCTGCTATCTCTCTACCAAGTTGCTTTGCGCTTTCAAGGCCAAGTTTGACTGCTTTATCAAGAGAAACCATACCGTTTTCTTTGACCGTGGATAGCGAAGGCATAGTAGCTACAACCATAGGGTCTCGTGCAGTCATGAAGTCATAGTTATAGACCTCACGGTTTTCGTACAGTTTCTTCCCTTCATAAGGGTTAACCTTGGTAACAACAGCCGACACAGCACCGAACATACTGGTGGGATTCACACGATAACCCTCACCAAGAGCATCTTCCAGGTAAGCAACAAGCTCCGACTTGGTAAAGCCCTTCTGATAGCTGCCGGTATTGGAGATGTAATACTCCATGAGGTCTTTGTCGATAGCGACCTTACTGGAAGCATTCTCCACATCTCTGCCTCTGACATTGATGAAGATTCTGCCACCGTCTCTTAGCAGAGAAGCCATCTTGACCACAAGAGCATCTCTCTGGTCCTGCGGAAGCACATTCAGCACAGCATTGCTGATGATGACATCGTACTTCTTGTGCAGGGCGGAATAGTCCGTGTATTTGGGGCTGTAGCTCTTATCAGGATAAGGCTCGATATCCTCGACATCGAAACCATATTCCTCGATACCGGCCCTGGTGCCGTACCCAAGACCGCTGGATGCATCCAGAATACTACCACTGAATCCTTCTGCCTTCAGGTATTCATAGATCTTGCGGTAGGATTTGACAGTGCCGGAGATCTGCGTGGGATTTCTCACTTCACTCTCATCGGCAGACACATCCCACAAATCCGGGAACTGTGCCTTAACCTCATCAGTATCGTGAGTCCTTCTCCACTTGTCTGTGGTAGACTGTACCGGCTTGACCTTCGGCAGAGAGTACATAACCTGGCCCTCATACAACACAGAATCCTTCATGGAGTCAGTGATGGCCATGGACCAGACCTCAGTACCATTGTCAAGAACCGTCTTACCCACCTTGGCTTCCCACTTCTTGCCGTACTTGGACAGGAACTTGGGGATGTCCCGATCGTACTCAATGCGATAACCTTCCTCAAACGCAACGGCATCAGGGTTCTTAGCATCAGTAAGCCCCATCTGTGCGTTGGTTTTCCGGTTCGGATTCCATCTTTCCATTTGAACATCAGAAGGTGTCCATCCAATGCTGTCATAGTCCTGCTCGGCAGCCTCACGGAGCAGTCTCTTCATGACATACTCATGGTAGGTGTCTTTGAAGGGAGCATCAGGAGCAGTAAGATCTCCGGGGGCAGTTTCCCATTTATGATACATCTCCTCATATTCACGAGCATACTTAGCTATCTCGCTTACCTCGCTTTCAGTAAACGATGCACCCTTTCTGCTGAGCGTGTTAAGAGTCGACTCCATGCTTTCCTGGCTGTCAAGAAGGAAGTTAAGGATCATAGACACGCCTGCACCTTCATACCCAATAGGAGCAATCCTCTCCCTCACCACATCAGCGATGGCAGATGCATAAAACTCCTCTGTGTATTCTTCCATCTTTTTAGACAGAGTGTGCTTGTCTTCCAGGGCAGGATCTCTATACCCATCCTTATGACCTGCATTGTGCCAGTCAGACTGGATCTCCTCGATGAAGAGCATCTTACCGATGAAGGTATCTATGTCCTGCACACGAGCATGAGCCAGAACGCCCTTTCTCTCCTTCCAGTGGGTATACATAGCTTCATTGGAGTAAGTAGAGCCGGGAATGCGGAAGAGCATCTCTCGATAATTCTTACCACCCTCCAGCCTGTACTGGCCCCAGTTCGTCATGAACTTTGCTTCCTCTTCGTTATGCTCGTGCTTAACCTCCATGATCTTGCGATTCCACGGATCGGTCTCACGAGCAATGGCACGAAGTCTGTCCGTGTCCTCATCGGAGATCCTATTGGACAGCTCGTTGTAGGCGTTCAGAGCGTTGCAATATTTGACGATCACGGCCTTGTCATCAGCGGACATCTCGTAGTGTTTAATGAAGTCCTTTCTGTGACGATGAATAGAACGAAGAGCATCCTTCCCAGAGTCAAAACCAAAGTCATCATTATTTTCGATGACTGTCTGGAGGTCCTTTCTGAGCTTTGCCAAAAGTCTGCCCTCGAAGGATTTATTCTTCTGCTCCAGGTTAGCATCGATGATGGCATTCGACACAGCAGACTCAAGGCCAGCACCTGTATTGCGGATAGGGAACTCCTCGCCGGTAATCTTCTTCCACTCGCCTGCCAAACGCTTTGCAACCTCGTCTCGCTTTGCTTCATACTCATCGAGTCTCTTCTGCTGATCCTCACTATAGGGGCGATCCTTATTGTCAAGGATTTCCTCCTCAATCTGCAGCATAGATCCTGCTATGAACTCCTGTAGTTCTGCCTTGGTGACGGACTTCTTGCCCTCCAACCAAGTCTCAATGCCAGACCACTTAATCTCCTCTGCCTTGACACCCTTGCCACGGAGCATACTGACCACAGAAGCAGCTCCCAGCTTCTCCTGCTTCACGCCATCAACAACTCTCGCCATCTGGCTGTAAAAGGTAGGAGCAGGATTTCCCTTGGGCAGGGAGTAACGGATGTCAGGATTGGTTGTGGGGTTCTGGTTGTCAATAGTCTTAACCTGCTCAGAAGAAAAGGCAACATACTGATACTGTCCGGGCTTGAACTCTTCAACAATACCATCATATCCAAGTCTATTCCTCATGGATGCAAGCAAATCACTCTGTTTTCCATAAGGGAAGGCTCTGACCATGTTGCTCAGCACTTCTTTAGTGCCAAGGCTTGTTAGGTAATCTAAATACACAGACACCTTGTCAGCTTTACTCATAGCCTGAATCTCAGCCTTGGTGAGTACGCTTCCATTCACAGTTTTCTTATTCAGATAGAAAGGAATCCAGTTGCTGAAGAACCAATCATCAGTTCCGTCCATATACACGGACTTTACCTTGGCGATATCTATGGTGTCCGTATCAATATTGAAGGGACTTGTGATGTTAAGATATACCTGGTGCAGGTGAGGGTTTCTTCCTGCGCTGACCTTGCCGTAGATATCCACATTTCTGGTATAAGACTCAGCCTCTTTCCTTACATTGGTGAAGTAGAAACCTTGGCCCACCTGAGTTGTGCGAGGGTCGTTATTCAATTTGTCTCCATCGAACACAGTGAAAGCCCCACCGTTTGCAGTGCCGTGGTACATGACCATCAGTTTTCCTTCGGCATCTCGTACAACAGAATCTTTGAAGAACTCCTGCTGTTCCGCAGAAAGCTGGTTACCTTCGGAGTCCGTTTTCGGCAGAGAGAAACTCTTTTCTTCCTGTGCCTTCTTAACCGCAGCCTTGAACTGAGGAATGATGCCCTCACTGCTGGTATCTGCCAGAGCCTCGGAAATGGAGTCTCTCACAGCAAGCTCCTTCTCCAGTTCAGCCTTGATGTAATCGGAGGACTTCATGGTCTGCTTCTTGCCGTTTGTATCCAGATAAGGAACGGTATCCGGCATATTGAACACGACCTTGCGATGGGGAGCGTAGTGTCCCTGGCTGTCATACAGACCAAAGTCAGCAAGCAGCTTGTAGTAATTGCGGTGGCCTGCAAAGTCCTTGTAGGCAGGCGTATACTCCTTCTTAGCGCACATCTCCAGGTACAAAGCCGTAGCCAGTCTGGGAATATCATCCGCAGTATAGGTCTTACCGTTGTAGTTCACAGTGCCTTCAAAGGTCTCTGTCTCCGCATTGAACTTGAACTTCTTCTCAGCTCTCTTGACATAAGGATTGAAACCGATATGTACAGTCTTTCCTTCCTTATTCACAGCTTCGTTCAGGCCGTTGTAGTTCTTTGCGTACCTTGCTCCCTTATACCGCTTGGTTCCGTCATCAGTCTTATCATGGAAACCGATAATCTGCTGCACCCTGTTATCATCCAACAGTTTGTTGATATGGGCATCACTGTAGCCAATACAAATACCACAGATGCTCTTGGAGTATTCCGGGTCTTCAATCAGCATAAAGGCCTCATCGTGGTTGATACCCTCAATATCGTCATAGATAGGATTGCCGTTTTCATCCAGACCGGCAGTAGCCATAGTCTTTTCGATGTCAACAGAACCATCAGCGTTGTAGTATACAACCACTTTGGGGATCAGGGATGCATTGATCTTACCTCTGCTCAAACCAAATAGTTTAAGCTCGCTCAGGACCTTGGTATAAGCCTGGAGGTAGTAGCCCTTGGCAGTAAAGTCAAGGTACATCTGTGCCTGGTCCAGCAGAGTATACATCTGGAAGTCAGAGTTGGACTGGTTTCTTACACCGCCCTCATTTCTCAAGGTATCAGGCTTCCAGCTCTTACCCAGGATATCGCCCCAGTAGATGGTAGTACCCTGCTTGGTTTTGTAGCCGGATACACCACCCTGAGAATTGAACAGGCTATACAGCTCGTTGTGAGCCATAGACAGGTTCTGAGTGGTCAAAGAGGAGTACAGTAGGTCGTTCTGGACCTTGAACCGAGACTTACTCTCATTGAACAGCACCTTGAAAATCTTCAGGTTTGAAGGAAGCGTACCCTTAAAGCATTCCTTCACAGCCGCAGGGGTAACATCAGTCAGCAGCTTTCTGCTCTTGCCCTCTGCCTTGTTGTATCTGGAGATCTCTTGATTAGCAATCTTCTTCAGAGCTGCGTAGAATGCATCCGTGGTCTTCTCATCCATTTCCAGGATTGCAGGAGAATACCTATCCGTTGCGATATCTCTGCTCACCTGTGCAAAGGTATAATCCACACCATTGGCCTTCATCTCTTTCTCGATGGAGTCCAGAACCTGATTCCAGCCCAGTTTCACCTTGGTGGTCTCGCCCTTGGCGTTTTTCTCCACCTTGCCATTGAGGAATGCATCGATGATGACACCCTCTCTCTGTCTGGCCTGTTCCACATAGCAGATGGCACAGGGAATCTCAAAGTGATGCTGCTTCAGGATATCGTAGAGAATTTCCTTCTCAGCCTTACCCAGTACCTCAGTACCAAGTTCCTTCATGACTTCCTGCTTAACGATGGTGTCAATGGCCTCAAACAGAGGAACACCCTTCTTACACATAGAGCTAAGCTCCACATTGTACTTGTAGCCAGCCTGTGCCTTGAAGATAGTAAAGGATCTGTCCTTACCGACCTTGCTATTCCATTCTTCCAGGAATTTGGAGTTCAGCTCACCACCCAGTCTGGTCCAGATGTCGATGATCTTATCGTATCTGGCCATAATTGTTTTAAGGTCGGTGCTGGAGTCCTCGCTGTATGCCTTCTGCATCTTAGCCTTATGGGAATCCACAGCAGCAAGGTTATACCGGATATCCTTAATTCCAAAGAACTTATCCGCAAACTGCTCACCGTATGCCGCCTTGATGGTGGACAGTTTCTCACCGGCATCGATGCTCATATCTACATACATATCCGCAAGGATCTGCTTCACATTTGCATCAAACTTAGCAAATGCCTTTGCAGCAAGGGAGTCAGGCTCTGCATTCCTGAAGTAGCTTCTCAGCTTATCCAGTAATTCGGTAATCCATCTCTTCAGGTCTTCCAGGAAGCTCTTGTTCTCCTTGCTCTGCGCACCGAACTCAGCCAGTTTCTGACCGGCATTGGTATCCAGAAGCATTCTCTGGCAGGCATCGCACACAACTTCCTCAAGAGCCTTTTCTCTGGTCATATTGACCCTCTGAGCTTCCGGCACTGTCTTATTAAACTCCTCAGCGGCCTGAATCTGCTCTGCGATCATAGCCTCTACATTAGAACCCTGCTTGCCGTATTCCTTCATGAGGAAATCAACAAACGCCTGGTACTTGGCAGGAGATCCCTTCTTGGCTCTGTGTACCAGCTCATGAGCGAGGGTGAATGCCATAATTGCTTCCCTGCCGGTGTTGGCTGCGTTCAGGTTCAGCCAAATCTCATCAGTCTTATGATTGTAGAAGCCCTGTGCTTTGTTCTTACCCTTGTAGACACGGATATGGGTCTGCACACCCTGAGCAATCTCATCAGCATATCTGTAGACAGCTTTTTGAGCGTTGTTGAGTTCCGTAGGAGATATGCCATCTTCCAGAACTGCGTGGTAGCTACCCTTCTTCGCCTTCCCAGACTCCAGGATCTTCTTGGCTTCCGCATAGACAGTGTCAACATTGCTCTGGACTTTAGTATCGGCCTTGATGCCTGCGGCCCTGCCGGTGTTCCACGCAATCTTCCGCTGCTGCTCGGTCAGTTCCCACATAGGGGAATCTTTACTGGCTGCGCTCAGATCAACTCCACGATGACCATAGAAGTAGGAATCCAGGATACCATTGATGAATTTACCGCCATCCTTGTTGATTTGGGGATTATACAGAGACAGAAGCGCATTCCTGCTGGCCAGATCCATGTCAGCGATAACTCTGCTGGTCTTGCCGTAACGAGACTCAAGGTTCACAAATGTTTCAAACACAATTGCCTGACCAATGTCCGCATAGCTAACCTTACTGCTGGCTACCGGATCTGCATCCTTGCCTGCAATCATATAGGTTCCGTCTGCTGCCTGAACCAGTCCCTGCGGATCAATGACATCGCCTGTCTCGCTGTTTATCATATTGCCATCCTCAGAAACCTCGTAGTGGCTCTCAAGGGCGTTTTCTGCTTCGGCATTCACCTTACCCTCTACCAACTCTCTTGCCGTGTCCTTGCTGATGCCAAAGGCCCTGGAGATGCCTCCGGCTTTAACATCCTTTTGGAAATCACGGATGTTCTGCCTGCGCTGGCCCATGGTGGACTGAGTGTTGGTTACGATGTTGGAGAGGGCTTCCTGTACAACCTTGTTACCCATTGCGGATTCCAGGAGCTGGCTCTGTGTCTTGGTAAGCTGTTCTCCGTTGTAGTTCGCCACCAGTACCTCGGCAATATCGTTGGCAGTTTCAGAACTGAAGCCCTTACGCACCAGGCTCTTGGCGATGTCAGCCTTATTCGCAGAAGCATTGGCAGTATCGTTTGCGGTCTGTACTGCTTCGTACAATCTGCCCACCTTATTGGCGTTATTGCGGTTCTTAACACCGGCAAAGACCTTTCCAACACCCTTGCCTGTAGCGGTCTCGCTGGATACCTTGCCTGCCATATTATTCAGCCGGTTCATAACCTTGTCGGAAGAGACACCTGCCACCTCATTAGCGAGGTTCTTCAGGGCATCTACACCGCCATCTGCATACATGATGGCTTTGCCATCGGAAGTATACTGTTTGTTGGCTTGGCTATAAGATGCTGCGGAAGCAATTGTACCAGAAGGCGCACCAGCAAGGAAACCACCAAAAGCGGACTGGGCTGTCTCTTGCACCTTGCTGAGGAATGCCTTCCATGTGTCTCCACCGTTTTCCTCGACCAGCTTCGCCCAGTCGGACTCACTGCCCATAATAATGGCATTGGTGATCGTATTTGCGATGTCCGTAAAGCCTTCCTCAGATGCCTCGATACCGCCTTGGATTAAAGCATTTTTGACCCACTGTCCAACAGTCTTGACATCCTTCATTTTTACGAGCTTATCAAAGGATACATACTCAAACACAGCTTCCGCAGCACCTGCTGTCAGCGCACCCCAAGTGATCTGCTCAGCAGATGCACCACTCTGGTAAAGACGGTATGCTTCGTTTTCTGCAGATGACATACCGAGGAGGATCGTACCAGCTCTACCGCCAATGCCGGTTGCAAGCGCAGAATCCAGTCTGGCCATTCCAACCTGATAGATGTCACCAAGGCTGAAGTCAACAATCGGTATAACGAAGCCTGTCTCATCAAGGTCAGCAGCAGTTTCCCCTCTGATGGTATTGCTGAAATGCATACCGGCGTGTGCAGCTGAGTATGGGTTAATATCCTTACCCTGGATAGTAGCAACCGTATCCTCGAAAAAGGCAGCAGTGCCGCCAAATACATTTGCCGGGACAGTTGCTACATTGAGCAGGATCTTACCAAGGACATCCGCATTGTCATACAATTTCGCATATGACTCAATGGCGGTGTTTGTAGCTCGCTTATTCAGCTCCAGCTTCATATCTTCCAGATACTTGATTGCCGCCTCAGAACCCTGTGTGTTAAAGAGGTAGTAGTAAATGCTGATTTCTCCCTCAGTAAGTTCATCCCAGCAGTCTACTTTACCCTGTACCCAAACGGAGTCATACTCTCTCGCAGCAATCTGGTTAGATACATAGAAGATTTCCCCACTATCTGCGCTTCTTTGTGCATCGAGATACCAGCCAAGGGGATCGTTAATCACCAGAGATTCTTTATCGACATCTGCTTGGTTACCATCTCGACCATCATAATACCAAACTTCGTTCATGGTTTTAGGATCGATTGCTGCACCACCATAGGCTTGGGCGTACCACTTGTCGTAATCCGTCTTGGAAGCATTACCGAAATCCCGGTTTGCTGATCCCTGCTCGAAATCAGGATTAAGAGTGAGGTTGAAATAGTCATCCACAGTCTTGGAGGTATATCCATCCTCGCCACGCTCATATTGTCGCATATCCGATTCAATAGAAGCAATTTCACTCTCAATCGCCTCCCATCGCTCGTTATATGCCTTTCTATCGTCAGCGTCCGTCCAGTCATAGTCATCGACGCCAGTAGTGTCAAGCCACTCCAGCTCCTTCTTTAACTCCTCAATGCGCTTCTGGTTGTCCTCATACCTCTTTTGTCGGTCTTCTCTGGTCTCTTCAGAAGAGCGAATATATTGCTCTTTACCTGCCTGCACAGCATTGTCGAATTCTTCCTGGGAATTAAACTTGGAGTAGGTTTGGTAGCGATCCCATGTGTAGGATTTTGCCTTAGAGAGGGCATCGACAACAGAGTTTATGTAGGAAATAACCTCATCGTTGCCGGTGTACTGCTTACGCCAGTTATCTGCCTGTGCGAGCAAACTGGAGTATTTACTGCTCATGGACTCATGCGCTGAACTATCGAACCATTTGGAAACCCTATTCTGGGCATCATTTAAGATGTTTAGGCTGGATTCTACCCAGCCTTCCACAGAACTGGTTGCTCTTTTTTCCCGGTATTCCGAAAGCCAATCGCTAAACGACCCAGAGTTTCCACTTCCATTGGAGCTGGAAGTGGATTTCTCAGATGTCGTGGAGGTCGTGGTGGAAGAACCTTCCGAGCTGGTACCATTGGAGTCTTGCGATTCTCTGTATTCCTTGAGCCAGTCTTTGAATGCCATAATATCCCTCCTATTTTATGCTTATTTCTTCATTACGCCATATACATAGGCAGCAAGGTATTCCTGGTAACTGCTTGCCTCATGTTCGCCACCTGCACTGTTGTTATTGTTTTTATGCCTTACCCACTCGGAATTGGTCATAAGGCCGGATACAGCGTGACCATTGGCTTTAAGATAAGCTGCTGCTTCACTGTAGGTAGTGCCAGTAAAGCCAGTGACGCCGGTAGGACCATTGCCACCCATTGCCGCAACAACTTCGGCAAGACTGTTATAACCCTTTGCCTTGGCTTTAGCAGTAGAATTACTACCCCACATACCGTCCGCAGATGCACCAACAAAGGACTGTGCCTTCTTGACAACATCAGTACCATACCCAGCATTGTCATAATAACCGCCACCGCCGCCAGATCCACCAGAACCGCCTGAGCCACCGCTGCCACCGGTAGAACCACCGGAACTCTTACCTGCACTGAGAGCATACTGCTGATTATACTGCCGCACGGCCTCATCGAACTGCGCCTGCCTATACTCGTCATCCACCTCATTCCGGTACATCTGATATTTCATATTGAGGTCATCTGCCCACCGGCCATATTCTGTCTCACCCTTGTACCGGGCATCCTCAGTCAGACGATCCAACTCGGCGTAATAATCGGACATTTGGTCACGGTATCTGCCGTAGTCCTGATCCTCCATCTGAGCCATGAGAGCAGCCTGATTGTACATCTCATCGCCCTCTGCGTTGTACTGATTGAGGGCAAGCTGGTACAGTTCCGGCACTTTATCATTCAGCCCCTGAAGGTAGCCCTGATACGCCTGCTGGCCTGCAGTCTGGGCATAAGAGTTGCCGTAGCCACCGGTCATAGCGGCCACCTGGCCCATGACATCCATGCTGGCCAGTTTGCCCTGAGTCGTATACTGGTCCTTGTACTGCTGGTACAGAGCATCACCATTCAGATCATAGGAGAACTTCTCTCTGTTCTGGATCTTTTGGATGATGTCATTGAGCTGGGACTGCCACGCAGAAGTGTAGTCACCGGGCTTCTGTGCCAATTGCTGCTGAAGCAAAGCCTCTGCCTGCGCTACATTGTCGCTGGGCTTGTATGCTTCATAATTGAAGGTGGGGGCCTCCGGCTGCGCAGGTGTATTAGAGGAAGCGCCGGTAGAAGCCTTGGAAAGCGCACCCCAGGTATTCTTTCCTACGATGCCATCCACGGCCAGATTCTGTGACTGTTGATACTTCTTGACAGCATCCAGTGTCTGTGGGCCGAACTTGCCATCAATGTCCAAAGTGTATCCATTGTTGTTAAGCAGCTCCTGGAGTTTCTTAACAGATTCGCTGTCAGAAGATCCATAGCTGACCTCGTTGTAATTTGCCATAGTTTTTTCCTCCTATTTTATTTCCATCTGCCTACAATATAGACAGATACATCTGCTGTACTATCCAATTCAAAACCGACAGTGCCGGAATTATGTACCCAAGCTTCGCAAATCTCCAAATTGTAGACCAATTTCAGATTCCATGGAAGTGCTGCTGCGCTATTACCTCCAGCAGAATTTAGGGTACCGATACCACACACAGTGCCAGTTAGAGCAAAGGGGTAAGTGAGGCTACCACCAAGAATAGATCCATTTGCGTGAGTAGCTGTGCAGATGCCCCACAACTCAGCAGTTCCATCTCTCCATTTGCGGTACTTCCAAGCACCTTTTGTGCCTTCCTCCACTACATGGTTGCTTACTTTCCAGCCTTTAATGTATACATCCTTGTCGAATATTGCTTTCCACTCAGAGAAGAAGGTGTAGTCCTCGGAATAGTCACAGTAAGTACCGATAGATACATTCTTACCGCCACGCCCCAGGTGCAAAGCCACATCCTGCGTAGGCACTTCAAAGGTCTTGATATCGTACTCTCCGATGGCATCTTTTGCCATGATCTGAATGGTATAGGCCTTCTTCAAATCAAATACCACGCTCGGAATCAAGGCATTGTATTCATCGGTAGAAGTATTAGACCCAGGAATCAAGTTGCTCCACAGATGTAAGGAATCATTCCAGTCTTCCGTCACCAGCTTATGTCTCCATTGCAGGGAGCAGGTGTTCTTTTGCGATAGTTTGTAGTAGTATCTCTTTGCCTTGATATATACAGAGGTGCTGTTACCTACCCTTTTGCCGTTGCCATCGCCTCGGTAGCAAAGAATAGCATTCTCAGTGCCGAGAGGAATAACCTGCGGCTTGGAATATTCAACAACATTGATTGTCTTTTCAGCAGATCCTGTAAACTTCCTGGAGTCTTTAGCATAACCAACGATCTTTACACCGCCGGAATTCTGTATAACTTCCGAGGTAAATTTGCTGGAATTATAGGTCTTCCCATCTACCACAGCAGAATAGCTTTGGATGCTGGCGTTATACTTGCCTACAGCAGATAGGGTGACATTTACTTTTGATTTACCCTGGATGTACAGACCATTAAAGGTGCTTGGAAGACTGCCGTTATTCAAAGAAACGCTCATGCTTACAGTTGGCTTTGTGGCTGCGCTTTCTCTTATGGTAAACTTCTTGTCCCTATAATCCGCATCGACTGTATTACCAATGTGGGTGTACAGGCCAATTCTTACTGTGCATTCTGTTCCGGGACAATGATTCCTCAGTGCATCTCTTTCTGCATCAGTAAGCTCCCATGTGTAACTGCCTGTATTAGGAATATTATTTTTTACACACAGGTGATCCCCATTAGGATTAGGCTCAAGCCAAACATCCATTGGGAAACCGCCTGGATTACTGAAAGAAATACTCGGATTGTCCAGGTCGGTGAAGTCAGCCGCTGAGGTGATCGTTGCCTTTCTCGGTATCGTGGTGAGGGTAATGCTTCCTCCATTGGAGGAATAGTTATGGCTTGCATATAACCATCCTGTAAAGGCAGATATCTGGACAGTCTTCTTTCCATCTGTATTATGAGAAATTTCCAGCGTTCCACTTGCTATCTGGCGATCTCCTCTGTAGAAATAGGAATAAGTTCCACCGCCGTATACTGTCACGCCGTTAATGGAGACAGCAGACATTCTTATGGCATTCAACTCAAAATTGTGACCGCAGTATACGCCACAGGACCAGCGAAGCACCGTTTTATTGGCAGCAACATCCTGGCTCTGCTCCTCCCACCTGACCCAAAAATACGATTCGTATTCGGTATTGGTTTTAAGCTCACCGCTATTTGCCATGTCTTACCCTCCTATCCATGTGAATGCAAGGCCATCCGAAGTATCAGTCTTGTATCCACCAAGTTGAATCTCGCCAAGGAAAACAGCCTTACCTGTGACATAAAGGCAGTTGGTATCGCTTTTATCGGCATCTCCTGCACCGATATAGGCAACAGGATTGCCGTTCACATCGTAGAAGGTAAGCCTCTCCGCAGTGAATTGCGCATAGCGATGGTAGCCTTTGTCGGTGGTTTCGCCAACCTCAATGCCGATACTTCCATCAGGCAGTAAACCACGCTTGATATAGCCACTGGTGGTCTCGACATACTCCTTAACACCTGCCATATCCGTTGTGATCGTCTGGATGTTGTTGTAGGTTTCGGTAACCCCTCTGGAGTTTTCCTCTACCTTCCTATTGGTCTCCTCAATGTAAGTGCCAAAGTCAGACTCAGCAAAGTATTTACCATTAAAGTCAGAGAAAATGGTTGTCTCATACGACTTCACGATGTCCGCAGACTTGATGATCAATGCCTTGATGGAGTTGAAAGTGTCCTCAGCTTCCTGCGGAGTGACATCTTTCTCCTGCTTGTATACCACCTGTGCAGAGGCATTCCCATTTGGGTTAGAATCGATCATATTCAATGCCCAGTTGAGTTGCTCCACAAGCTGGTACATATAGCTCTGCATCTGCTGCAGTTTGCCTGCATCTGTGGAAGCTGTGATATTCGGCAATCGGATATCTATGCTCATGACAGCTCACTTCCTTGCTCAATGGTCTTAGTGATGGAGTAGATTCTTGCCTTTCCTTCACCCTCAATGCGGAGCTTCATATGGTCGCACCGCTTGGGTCTGATGGGGATGGAGAAGCTACGCAGGTTGTCACTTGTAAGGGTACACACATCTTCCCATGCATCGTCGAAATCATACTGTGCATAGATCCTCACCTCTGTGCCAATGTCCATTGACATACGAATCGTAATCCGGGAGATGTACTTCATATCTGGGGAGGAGATTCCGATCTCACCGGTCTCTACCATCCATTCCACAGGGCTGGATTCTTTTAAGCCAGAGCCAAGCATAGTGATGATCTTCCCATTGCTGATGGCATACATCTCACCATCGCAGGAGCAGAAGCAATCTACCTGAAGGTCATCCTCCTTGTGCCACATACCCTTTGCCGTATCAAATACGAACAGTTGGTATGCACCAAGGTTGTCTGCCATGGAAATGTAGTATTTATTTCCGTTTGCACCGCCCACAGCATCCTTGTACACCTCGTTCCCTAATGCATAGGACACCTCGTTAGGGAGAGACCCATCGTAGGCACACACGCCACTCCTCGCCTTGTAGAACAGTGTCTCATTGACGATGGCAAGACTCTTGTCACAGCCCTTCTGCACACCACGGCAGGCTGTGGTCTGTATCTGAAAGTTCGCAGGGTAGTTTCCATATACCTTGTGAACACAATTTTCCTTAAAGAACAACGGATAGCCCATGTGGGTGATTGCACCGGTAAACTGTCCGTCAGTACCAACAGATCCCACCCAGCTATCTGTAGAGATCTGCATCATACAGTTCCAGTTCTTGAAGTCTCCCAGCTTGGATGCATAGATCTCATTGACTACCTCACCATTTGCAGCTACACCATATCTGCACCCATACAAACGGTTCCCGGATTCTATAACGAAATCCATCTCCGGCATCGTTCTTTCCAGTCTCAGATTAGACTGGTAGGACACTGCTTCATCCAGAATACCTACGATGACGATGAAGTCATTCGTGCCTTCTGCTCTCTCTTCATTGCCAGGATCGTGGTATACCTCCCACAGGGGATATGTAATACCATCCATCTCAGCAAGCTGTTTGGACTCAGTGGGAAAGCCTGAGATCTTAACCGCATCGTACTGTTTGAAGGACTGTGCAATATTCGGTGCAGATATCTTCACATAGGTGGTAGGAATCTGTACCCATACTGCATTTGTCTCGGAATACTGCTTCAGCACATGAGGAGTAGAGGACTGGTCTATCCACAGTGGTGTATCCTTGGGATTCTCAGGTGGAGATGCACTCTTGTATGCTCCTGTGTATGCCGTTCCACTCATATTGCACATTTCATAGGAAACAACTACACCTTCCCCTTCCACAACTGAATAGAAAGCCTCGATATTGCCGTAGTCACTATGGTCTTGCGTATTGATGTACTTCTTGTCCGGCATAATGATGACATAAGCACCCATAGAGATGAGCTGCTTCGGCTCATCATTCAGCCCCATATCTATCTCTTTTTGGTTAATAACAAACTTTCTGCCATCCACATAGCACAGGGCATCCTTGGAGATTAACCCATTGGGACTGGCAGGAGAGGCATACAAGCCTCTTTCGCCTCTTGGGGAGAGGACAGGATAGTAATCGGAGGTCATATTCTTCATATCGAAGAATTCACCATCTCCGATGCGCAGATTGTGGTTGTAGCCCTTAAAGGTATCCACCATCTGTCTGCTATTCTGCAGCACTCTCAGCTTCGGATATTTCATCCTATCCCCTCCTTTAGAAGAATTTGAACTTCTTGCCATTCGGCATATGAGTTCTGTTGTAGTAGTTCTCATAAGCGCTGTAGGCTGTATGGAACATATCAATGGCGTTGTTGTACCTATCGTACTCGCCATTGTGGTAATCGATCTGAGCCTCCATCCACCGCAGATACACCTCATCATAGGGTGCAGGGATGAGAATCTCCGTCTGAAGGTCTGTGCTATCATCGTAGCCGGTGAAGGTGACGTCACCTTCGTGGGTATCGATGATGTGCTTCTTTACCATAGTGTCCAGTCTGGACAGCCATGCCACCTTGTCACTCTGGGTATAGGTGTTATGCTTCAGGGAATCGATTCTGTTGATAGCATCGATAATCTTCATAGGTATTCCCCCTTGTTCAAAGAAAGGGAAGCGTGATGCTTCCCTTACCATTTAGTCACCCTTCTTATGGGCTTCATCAAAGCGCATGATGTTCTCCATCATTTCTTCCGAATGGCGAAGGACTTCAGCAACACATTCAGGTACTTCCACCTCAACGCCTCGCTTGATGAGCCAGGTGCGCATATTCACGGATACGAACACATCCTCCTGATTCGCTTTGGTTCTGGGGATGCGGATCTTGACCATCTTCTCCTTGGGAGTCTCGGTCATCTTAGCTTCTGCCATAGTTATTTCCTCCTTAAATGTGAGAAGGGAGAGGGGAAGACCCCTCCCCCTTCATTGGATTAGTTCTCGGTTGCAGTACCGGAGAAGACAGCAGACTTGGACTCAACACGGACGAGGTACTGAGGAATCAGCAGCTCGGCAGTCTTGATGGCCTTCCAGCCCACGGAGCTTCTCTGATCCAGGGGATCAGCAGTGCCGGCAGAACCCTTCTGCTTGACGATGGTCTGCAGGCCACCGCCGGTGATTTCGGTAACGCCGTAGGCGCCTTCACCGAAGACCAGAGTGCCGAAGATACCACCGGCATAGATCTTAGCCTCGGAAGTCTGTACGAAGCGGATACCGGCAACTTCACCGATTTCGCCCTCGTACAGATTGTCAGGCTTTGCATACTTGTGAGCATCGACCCACTCAGGATCACGCATCAGGTCATAGGCCACATAGGGATGGATGATGGCCACATACTTGCCGTTGATGGTGGGAGCATTCTGTGCTCTCAGCTTGGCAACAACCTGCTGCAGAACCTTGACGGTGAGCTGGCAGGTGTTATCCAGAGCAGAACGAGAGGTAACAGCGGTCTCAGCACCGTCATCAGCAACCTTGGGGCAGTAGGTAACATTGTCACCGGACTGCATCACATCACGGACAATGGTGTCCAGAGTTGCACCTGCCTGGCGGCCCAGAAGCTTGGTAGCTTCCAGGATGGTGTTATCCAGGGAGGTCAGCTCCAGAACATCGGACTGGGTAATGTAGTCACCGTACTGGCTGACAGTTGCCTCGATGGTGGTTACCTTCAGGCTCTTGCCATCAGGAGTCACACCTTCGGTAATGGGAGTCAGTGCCTTTGCCAGGGGAGCGAACTTACGGAACTCGATGGTCTTACCACCGTTCTTGGGGATGGGACGCTTCTGGCCGAACTGATCGTGAACGAGGGCAGCCTGTGCCTCATCGATCAGGGTCATATCGTAGAAGGTCTTCATTTCTGCGGACAGGTCCGGCAGAAGAGTGGTCTGTACGGTTGCAGCGAAGAGCTGCAGGTTAATGAACTTAAACATGGTTTTTATCTCCTTTCATTTGTGAGAGGAGATAGGATGCGCTTAGAAACGGATCTTCTCTCCTCTTTGGACTCTGCGGATAATCTCCGCACGATCTGCTTTGGAGAGCTGTGACACATCGCTCTTAACTAACGAAGCACTCTGAGAGGACATACCGTTTTCGGAAGGTCTTGCACCATTGGAAGCAATCTTCTTGGCCAGCTTGGACTCTACGGTCTGTGCAGTAAACTGCATCGCTGCCGGAATGATCTCGTCCTTATGGAGAACTTCGTACGCAGTTCTCACATCAATATTGGAACGGAGCAAGTCCACGAATTTTTGGTTATTCATCTCTGCTCTCAGGTCAAAAGAGGGATAGACCTTCTTGGCTTCATCGGCCTGTTGCAACCAGGCAGCATACAACTTCTTGCCGTTCTCCTGCCGTTGTGCTTCTTCCATCTGTGCCTTCAGGTTAGCGTTCTCACGCTCCATCTTCTTGATCTCTTTGAGCTGCTGAACCGTCATGCCTTTTTCCAGAGCCTCCTCCTCATAGAAGGAGTTATCCTCTTCAATGGCTTTGTTCAAGGACTCGATGTCGGTTGCTTCCACACCATACTTCTTCGCCATCATCTCAAGGGTAGGAGTCAATGCGTTGTACTTGTCAACGATGTCCTTCTGACCTTTGAGCCGCTTCTGGATGGTGTCCTGCACTTTGGCATCATACAGATCCTTGTACTCGCCCTTGATGAGCTTCTCAAACTCTGCATTACGGTCCGGCTGTGCTACGGTCTGCACCTCGGCGGCAGGTGCTGCCTCCTCCTGGATGCCATACTTGACATTGGCAAGAGGATTGCTTTTTGCGCCCTTAGTCTGAGGCAAGGCGGCTGCCTCTGTTACGCCCTGTCCCTCTGCTGTGCCACCATCACCTGCTCCTGCACCGGTGCCACCTGCACCTTCAGCAAAGAGCTGGAGATTAAGCATAGGGATGATAGAATAAAATTTCATAGGATAGTCCTTTCTGTCCGTAAAGTGGACGAGTCTTTTATTTATGTTCGCTATCGCCAAAAGACGAAAGCGCTACATACTGTGGATAAGTTTTTGCCAACAGGCAGTAGCCAACCTGTGCCACGAAGAAAGTGTGTAGTGCCTCCTCGTATCTCTCAGGCTTGGGCTTTGCGACAATCACTGTGTCACCAGGCTCCAGTTTGAGATGGGGTTTCTTCTTGAGACCGCCATCCTCATACTGGAACTGGAGGGTCTGAGCCACTGTATAGGCGAGAATGGATACTGCCGAACACACGATGTCATTGCCGTTTTCATCCTGTCCTGCGTGGCCTGAGAGCTTCATAGTGATGCTCCCACTCTCCTTATTGGTGAAGAACTCTGCTTTTACCATGTCCTTCACCTCCTTTATGTGGGATCTGTGGACTCTGCCACACGCTGACGAGCCTTCTTAGTATTGGAAGCCTCGCTCTTCTCATTGCCACCCAGAGCTTCGGTCTCCTCTACCTTGGCAGGATCTTCGCCACCCATAGGTGCAGGTGCTACGCCACCAGTGATACCAGCAGCAATCTGCTCTGCACTGTTTGTACCCTTAGCTTGGTCGATTACCTTTGCCATTTGAAGCATCTGCTGTTGCATCATAAGCATCTGCTGATACATACCACCGTTCTGGGCAATCTTCTGCATAATGAACTGCTTTCTGTC
>JAEIGA010000912.1_pt1 | contig 44117 bp, 63 predicted proteins | sample 9270691 | NCBI WGS metagenome assembly JAEIGA01 (sample SAMN17057246, study PRJNA624740) | gut metagenome | biome: biome; isolation source: fecal sample | host: Bos grunniens | place: China: Xizang | collected 2019
CATAAGTCCCTCGTCTGGCTTGTTGGTTATGAGACTTTTCTCTTTGGGATAACCCCTCCAGTCCTCCGGGTTGCCGCAAATGTAGAAGTCCTTTTCCGGGGCATAGAGCAGGATTTTTTCAAGTAGCCATAGCAGCAAGGGTTTGTCTATCCCTGCGTAATCCGTCTCCACTATTTCCATCGTCTTTCGCAACGCGAGCTTTCTGGGGATGCTCATAAAGAAATTGCGCACGTCAAGGTGCGCCACATAACACTGGCCGTGAGCAGCGGTGATTTTTTGTATGGCGGCAAGGGCATCCTTTGCAAAGGCACTGCCGCCCTTTCCTTTGCGGCAACTGTAACTCCCATCCGAGAAGTGGCGCTCTATGAGTGGCTCTATCCGCAGCCGCACCCAATGGTTTACTATCTTGTCTCTGGGCTGCATAGCAAAAATCTCCCTCTTTTTGGGAGACTGAACCATAAATGCTTTCGTGCGGCTTATCTCGTATGTGCCATCCCTCAATTCCTGCCATAGACTATATATTTCCTCGTCTATGCGCAGCGAGAAAGGTATCATATCTTTCGTGCCACGATTGGTGTCAAAATAGGCATCGTATAGGCTTTCAATGGTTATTTGATACATAGAGAACGAAATGCGGAAACCGACAGCACCTGGTTGTTGTTGTTACGATTATTGTTGTTCACATTGCCATTGTTGAGATTGACGTTCCAGGCATTAGCCGCGTTATTACTGCCCTTATGAAGTAGCATTGAATAAATGCAGACAGTCCTTTTCATTTCTCAAATGCGCTCTCTCCGCCCAGCCGTGACGAGACGGACTCTCGCTCCATCTTGCGCCGCCAGTCTGCCACCTGTTTTCTTATTTCGGCGACAAGTCCGGCTATTTCCGATGCCTTTTTGTTTGACACCACTTTTGTTTCATTAAGAATTTGCATCATTCCTCGGAGTACGGCGAAATCATCAAGAAACGCCAGCAGATATTTGTCTTTCGCCGCCGTGTCCCATTCCTCCGCAGCGCGGATAAGGTAGCCGAAACAGCCGAAAGCAAGTATTCGCACTTCGCGCCATTGGCCGCGATTCTCTTTGGCTATGTGCCGCGTGTGCAGCTCCAGAGCCTTGATAAGCTGCTTTAATGGCTTTGCCACTCGTAATCTCTCGTACCCCATAATGCAAGGTTAATCCCGTCACGCTAATTAGTGCGTGACGGGCGAAGTCCTAATAAATAGTTTGAAAAGCGGAAACCGACAGCACCTGGTAGTAGCTGCAACGACTAGTGATGTTCACATAGCCATCGTAGAGACCGCCGATCCAGGCATAAGCCGCGTAGCCTGCGGATAATGCCGGAACGCGGTCGGTAGATGACCAGCAATACTGGTCGCCCAGCAGTTCGTAATCCACGTCAGGACCGTAGGCCTCCGTTTCGGCTGCAATAAAGGCATTGATTTCTGCCTTGTGGTCATAAAGGTACTTGAGCATACCGGCAGACGGGAGGAAAGCATTGATGCGAGAATAGTGAGGTTCTGGCATCACCGAACCTATCAATGCTGCGCAATTTCCGTCTTTTACAACGGAGAGGATAGCGGCAGTGTTCAGCGCGCCGTCAAAGTCGGTAATGGCCTCGGTATCGGAGGCGGCTTTCATAACGAAAGGTATCTTCTGGAACATCCCACCCCAGGGGATAAATTCCGTATCCCAGTTGGCTCTCTGGTGAGGGGGCAGTGCAAGGGCAAAGTCCTCCGAAACGATGGCAGCTCCGCTGAACATATCATCGCCGGGGGTGTAGTTTATCGAGCCGTCACCGATTTCCCAGATGCCGACAGGATAGGACTCCAGAGGAATGAGAACATCACCGACCACCCTCTGCACCATCTGGCAGGAGGCTCCGCTATCGGCTATCTTGGCCATTACGCCAATGGTGTCACCGACATTGGCCACGAACTGAATTTCTGCCAGACCCTCTTCATCAAGAGTGATGTCGATTTCTTGCACGGGGAGTGTTTCGCCAAGCTCATTGAAGCCCTTTACGATGACTTTGCCCGTTGCTCCGGCATTAGGTTCAAACCCACTCTCGTCACCGTCTACCTTATAAGCGTGGACTTTGACGGTGATATTGGCTGGCACATTGACTTTAACAGCATCCACAATGCCGTTCAAGATTGTGGTCAGGCCGTTGCCGACATCCACTTGATTGCCTTGCCCCGTTATCTTCTGGGCAATAAGGTCTTTTATTTCGTCTATTGTTTTCATCGTTTATTAGTTTTTAAAATTGAGTTTGCTTAAGCAATGGGCAAGCCAATAAGTTTCTGGGCATCCTCCCAAGAAATATCGACATCAGTATCGTTTTCTTCGGAAATGGTTAGTGCGGCAATCTTGCCGTCCTTTACCGTTACCGCAAGTTTTTTGCCGTCCACTCCAACATACTCACTATCTTCGGTTTCAAACAATAAGCCACCCTCCGCTCTGAACGCGGGAATGTAATCAAATGTTTCACGCGCGTCTTGAATTGCCGCAAGACCCTCGTACTGAATAGAATTATAACATATCTCCAAAGCCGCAATGGTTGTGTTCACAGTATCACAATAGAAAACTGTCGCGCAATCCTCATCTGCTGGATTATAGGCCACTATGCGGCTGATTTCTCGTGCAGCATTTGCGTTTATTGCTTCAATAAGAGTATCGAAAATAGTCCCTTGCTGAATATTGTGAGCAAGTGCCGCAAGCAAGTGGCAATCATTTATGGATTTGCCGCTTGGTCTTAAATAGTCTTGTTGTGCTATTTGTGGCATAGTTGTAATGTTTTAATTGTTAATATTTCATTTACTATAAACGGGCTTGTTATATGGAAGCATTAGTAACAGTTACATTATCTCCCCACCTCACAATTCGGTTGCCCTCAAGTTCATACATTGTTCCGTCTTCTTCATAACTACAACCATAAAAAGAAATCTGATAGTTTTTTTCATCAATGACGAAGGCTTGAGAAATGAAATAAAAACGTCCATCAGATACTTGGTAAACGCCGGTTCTTTTTCCTTGTGAAGCGGCTAATACTTCTTCGTATGTAAAGCCAGCTTCGTTTAATGCATTAACAGACATACCGTCATCCAACGCTTCTACCCACCTAATCGGTTTTAAGGCATCGGCTTGTGCATCTGCCGCCACATCCACAATTTCTTTGAGAATGGTCGGCAAAGCGCCGCTAATATCGACCATAGAGCCTTGCCCGGCGATTTTCTGGTCGATTAAATTTTTAATTTCTTCTGCTGTCATAATTCGCGAATTATTTAGTTGTTAATAATAATGCCAGATTACTCTGGGCGTTTTGTCAAAGTCGTTGTCTGCGTGGATGTAAGTTTTTCCCACGCCAATTCGGTTAAACCCTGCCGCAAGCAAGGCATTGATAACCTTATATCGGTTGGCATCGGTGTTGCACCGAATATCCACCGCCTTGCCCTTTGTGTGAGAAGATGTGCCAGTGCGCCCCTTTTTCAGTTCCCACTGCTTCGTCCTGTATGCCGAATTGAGAACAAAAGGTATGCCCGCTATCTCTCTCGCAAGGTCGAGCATCTTCATCGTGTCCTGCTCCATATTCTGCAACGAACAGGACGGAGTGCAAGCACGAAATTCACTCTCTTTGAAATACTTTGCCGTTATCATTTCTTTGCGTTTTTCTTTCGTCCATACTGCCTGTCGAGAAACTTCTGGAAGTCCCCGTTAAGATACTGCAAGATGTGTCCCTGCATCTGCTCGTATTTGTCCTGCCGTTCATCGAGCCTGTCCTGCTTGCTCCGTATCTCGTCAATCTTTTCGAGCATCTGCTTCTGGTTGCCCTCGCTGCTCTCCATTTTGTCCTCGACCCTCTCAATCAAGTTCAGCATCTCTTTCGCATACTTCGTGCCCAAGTCAATCTGCTGCGATTGCGTATTGGTGTCGCTATCCTTGACCTCGTTTTTCTTTAAGGCCTTGTTTTCCTTTCGATACGCGAGAGCCGCCCAGATGCCCCCAAATGAGGTCGTCCCAAGCAGCGTCAATATAATTGCATTCCAGTCCATTTTCTCTTAATTATAAACGGGTCATAAGGGTTAATCAACTAAAAGAGTATGAATACCAGCTCCATCCATCTCTCCGGCATAGAGCACTTCATTTCCAACAGTGCCTACCACCGTAGATACATTTCCGCTCGGCTGGTGGATAACTACCCGTCTATTGCCCCTCACGGCCTCAAGTATGCTATTATAGGTTGCTTCTGTCTTTATTACACCCTCCGCCAGGAACTCGCTGCTCGGTATTACAAGCGGCTCATATTGCCCAGCCATATCCACAATCTCTTTCAGTATGGTTGGCAGCGCACCGCCCACATCGACCATAGAGCCTTGCCCAGCAATCTTCTGGTCAATCAGTTCTTTAATCTTGTTTGGTGTCATATAATTGAGATTTAAAGGTTATTTGATAAATAACAGGGCTATCGTACCAGCCACCCAATACGCCATTTCGATTGGGAAGCTCATACCATAGTCCAAATCTACGTCCTTTGTCCGGCTTTTCCACCACCCCCAACGGAAAAGCATATTATGAGTCGCCCATTCCCTTTTGAGCGAGCCGTTGCTGCGTTTCCATACAAGCAAGTCTGGGTGCTTTTCTGCAATATCTGCCAGTACCCTGTCGAACTGCTTTTTGCTTACTTTATACGAATTTTCGATGTGCAGCACATTGTCGTTGTACTGGTAGTTGAACAACTCCCCGTCAATGATGAAAGTGTCGCACTCGAACTCTTTGCTGCCGAAAAACCTTACATCGTTACCCTTGACAATCTCGATGATAATCCAGGCGAATACCATAAGCAGCCAGAGTACGACCAAAGCGAGAAGAATGATTTTCCAAGTTGCCATAATAGTTAGTGTTTGATGTTATAGGGTTAGTTATGGTGTTATAAGTCTGCCTATCTTCTTCGCTACCGTGTTCGTGGTAAATTCACATTCAACACGGGCAAGGTCGCCCTCTGCCTCCCAGTTGGGAGTGATAAGGAACGTATCTGCATTATAGACCTGTCCCCTGTAAGTAATTCGGATATGGTCACTAAGGCGAATAAACCTCATAATATCGCAGATATATTCCGGCGCAAGTATTGAAAAACGGAAACGCTTGTAGCTGATTTGCTTTATCGGGAAGAAATAACCGTCCCTGTTTTCGCCCTCCTCCTCAAACTCGTAGCTCGGTTTCGCCAAATCCACGGGCAGGTAGAGGATATTCTTGTAATCATTGACGCCCAGGGAACTCGTGTAAATTATTGCCCCGTCGTCCATTATGAAGTCATTGTCGTCCCACCACTCCAGTTTGAGGTATGGCAGCAAAGTCCCTACAATCGTGAACACATCCGACACGGCTGGCTCTCCGTCGATTGTGGTTTCGATATAGAAACGACCCCTGTTTGATATTACGCCGCCGTATGGATACCACGAATAAATTTGGCTATCTATATATTTCGACCTTGACGGCTGAAAGGAAAACCCGCCCTCCGTATTTGGCTCATACGGGCGCACCGCACATCTGCCGACAGTCCCTGCAATCTGGAACGGCGGTATCGTGTTATTTATCAACGGCCATACCCTGCTATAGCTCCACCACTTTTCGCACTCCATTGGAGTAGGGTTTTCGGTGGTCACTTTGTAAAAGGGCAATATCGAAAGATTATTGTTCAGTGTCATATTCCAGTGTCGCTTTAGCAAACTTCGAGGACAAATTTATAGATATTTTTCGCACTTTTCCGTTCCCGAGGTTTGTTGTTATTACTTTTTTCGTGTCCACATCCCCGTCAGTGGGTAAGGTTATTTCCTGCACTTTGTTTTTTGATACCCCCTGTGCCGTATATGTCGCCCCGTTTATTTGGTAATTCCTGCACGGCATATCAAATGCGTAGTATCGCTGGAGATATTCAAATGACAGCCTGCCATTCTGCAGCTGCTGAATCGTGCTGCCGCTAATATTCCAGTCATAGTATATAACCTTTAAATATCTGCCGTACAACTCAGTAAGCGTGAAATAGCCGTCCGTTGTCAATACGACAACAATCTTTGCCGTCCCAGCTGGCAAATCCCAGTCATAACTAATATCGTCCCCCTCCGTAACAGGATTCCACCTATCGATTTGCTTTATTGCGTTATTGTTCTCATCCATTGCCCAGACTTCGCCCTCCCCTCTGCAACTATAAACCACGTGCACTCTTTCGGGGGCGTTCGTGGCATATAACAGTAATGTGCCCCACTGCCCTGCACTGCCAGCAACCTGCAACGGTGTGGAGATTGTGTTTTCCCTATCTGCTTTCAAAAGGACAAAGCCGTCCTTTGATACCCCGTTGGGGTTTAGCATCAAGTAATCAATATCCGTTGAAAATCCATTCGCCACAAATTGCTCGGTCTTTTCTTGATTGACAAAGCCAGACTGCATCTCTATCGGACTACCTTTGAACGGCTCTGTGCAGTCGTCCTGCCATCCAAACTCATAACGGCAGGGTATCTCCGCTTTGTCGTACTTGTATTGACTTGTAAGGTAAGACCACCGCTTGCCATTCCTCACGGTGTTGTAGGCAGTCAAGTCCACCTCAACCGACGGTAGGCCGTAGTAACTGCCGCCATTCCGGAAATATTGTACGTGCTCTATCCTTAACCGCGAGCCGGGCGCCAACTCCCAGAAACAACGGTAGGCAGTCCGTAGCAGCTCCAAAACTTGTCGCATAGTTATTGGCGCTTTTTGGGCAGGCTCTGTGTAATTTATATTTAATATATTCGACTTCGGCGTCAAATACAATATGCCCTCGTCCAGTGGTATCAGGGGATTTGTGCCGTCAAGGAAGTCGGAAACCAACGACAACCCCTGCCCCTGTGCACCAAGTAAAGCATTGATAACGTCAGTGAGTTTGTAACTATCATTTAACGTGTGCGTGTTCCTGCCATACTTGTCGGCAAGTTTCAGCCTGTTCCCCTGTGTAATCCAATACGAGGAACGCCCCCAGATATTTCTGCAAACGGGGAAATTCTTGTAGGTCGTCCCTGTTGGCTCTGTGTAATACTGGTTCGGTTGGTATAATCCCCACTCGGTAGGAACTGCCGAAAGTTGCGTGTTCATAATGATATTGAGGTCGTCTTCTTGCGGCGTGGGCGCAACCCTTTTATAGTTGCGGTTATTCGGGCAAATATCATCGTACGGGATTGGCTCTGTCTGCACTCCCAGCAGCCTGTCCACATCACAAATTGTCCGTGCATAAAAGCTCTTTATATCTATCAGCAACTCGCACGTGCCTGTTGCGCCACCTCCCCACGCGGTCAGTGTCAGCGCCCTCGGATAAGATATTGCAGCGACTGATTCCTGTCCGTTAAATAGTACAGTGCTGCCACTCTCTATCGTCGCGCCAAGTGTCCCATTTAAGTACCTTATCGTTAAGGTAAATTGTCCACTATTGAGGACAAAAACGTTTTTGTTTGATGAACTGCCGTAAAATACCTCTGGGATAGTGGGCGTATGATTCCCCCCGACAGTAACGGTTGCAAAATGTGACCACAGTGCAAAATGGTATGTATTCAGCAACTCACTCTCGTCCGTAACCGAATTGCACTCCTGTTCCCAGAACATATTTGAAAGGAAGCACCCTATCGTCTCAGTCCCTGCCGCATAAATCTGCAAACAGGGGCGCACATCCAACATCACGGGGGTAATTGCAGGGGCAAGTTTCAAAAGGTCGTATTCTTTGTCCAGATTGCCGATAAACTCTGCCAGTTTATCATCGGCAGTCGGTGTTACGGTTATTATCTTTCTGTCCTCATCTATCTCGCAATCAGTGCGATAGAAATACCCTTTGAAATACTCAAACCACACGACGCCGCCCTCTGCCCTCTCCAATATGAACGAAAATCGGGTATCTATTGCCCTGTTCATTATGAAATCGTAATCCTCATTACAAAAAGTGAATTTCCCAGAAAGGATTTTTTTGTAATACTGCTCGACCCCCTCCCTCTGTATATCCAACGACACGTCCTCCCCAAATACCGCGTTGGTTAGTTGCTCTGTATAAACTCCCAGAGTATATGCCAGTTTTATTCTGTATTCGTTCATCGTGTCCTGCGTGTTAAGTTTTTATATATCATTACTTCTCGGCCCTGTGCATCTGTGTAGTGAGCCGATTCCCCCTGCTGACGGATAGCCGTTACCTCTCTTTCAATCCTGCTAACATCCGTCATTTGATATGCCCCTGCGGCCATAACCTCCCCGGCACGCTGGTATTTCAAGGCAAACGTGCCGTCATTGAGGGCGTTAATAACCTCTGGAATTACCCTGCGGTATTTCTTGCTCGACCTCTTATTGATTACCGCAAAAAATTCTCCGCCCTCTGCCCTGCGGCGTGTGCCGTTTTTCTTTCTGCCCAAGTCAATATCATTGCCGCTTGCGTGGGAGCCGCCTTGCAATAATTCAACAGTACCCTCGCCGTATGATTCGCTCGTTACCTGTGCCGCCTTAACCTTTGCCGCTGCAAAACTGCCCCACATCAAAGCCGTGCTCGCTATTGCCAGAGCGATACCTATTGCACCACCACCAGAAAACGCCTTCCACAAATTCGCAGTGGCAGTGATAAGGCTGCTCGCCTGTTGCAGACTATCCAGTGCAGCCTGCGCTTTCTGCATCTTTTGTGCATCCTTTAAGGCCGCTTGCTGATTCTTACGGGCAAGGTCAAGTTCTTTCTGTGCAGTCTCCACGTCGTTTGCGTAGCCCTCCCTCTTTGCTTCTATCTGGGCATCGAGTACCTTTTGTGCCGATTCTACCTGTTTATTTGCCGATTCTACCGCCGTTTCCGCAAGTTCCTTGTAACTATCCATTAACGATGCAAGACCGTCTTTTACGCTATCTATAGCCGTAGTGAGCGCACTCTGCTGGTCGCTACTCACTCCCAGTCCGAACACTTCAAAAAGATTTGAATACTGCTTCGTGCCGATTTCTTTGTTTATTGCTTCAATGGTCTTTTTGATTGCGGCGACCTCCGTGTCGGTCATTCTTTCACTGGCCGTCTTGTCCAGTTCCAGTATCTTTTCAAGGCGTGCCCGTTCCTGTTCCAACTTGAAGATAGTTTTCTGTCTTTCGTTCTTGTCCAACAGATTAAATTCCTGTTCCGCCAGATTCTGCTGCGCCGCCAACTCCCTTTTTGCTTGCTTGTTGTAGAAGTCAGCCGTCTCCCGCATTTTCTGGTTGTCGTACTTTGCCTTGATTGCTTTCTCGTCCTGTTGCAGCCTTTCGTCTTTCTGCCTGTTTTGCTCCAGCTCGATTTGCATCTGTTTGTCGAGCAAACGCAGCCGCAGTTGCAACATTTCCTCGGAGTTCTGTTCAGTAATCGCTATCTGCATTTGCAGTCCCTGCTGCTCTGCTTGCAATCGCTGGACATTCATTTGAGATACTTCTTTGTTAAACGCCTTTTTGTCCTCCAGCAACATCCTGTCGTATTTGGCATTTATTGCCGCTTCATCTTGCCGTGCAGTTTCAGCCTTCTGCCTGTTTTCCTCCAGTTCTACCTGCCGTTGTGCGTTTATCTTATCTTGCCGTAACTCCAGCATCTTGGCGGTGCCCTTTTCAGTTACTGCAATTTCATTATTGATTGATTCGACAACCGCCTTGCGCTCTGCCAGTGCCTGTTTCTTCGCTTCTTCTGCCCTGCGCTTTGCTTCGGCAGCCGCCTTTCGTGCCGCGGCTTCTCTCTCCCTTTCGCTTCTGGTGTCTGTTCCCCCGCCTGTTTCCCCTGTAACATCTCCGCCTGTCGGGGCCGCTTCTGGTACATTACCAAAAACCACGTCCATAGCCTGTTGCAGACCTGTATATTGCGTTTCCGCCCTTCTTCTTCTGCGCTTTGCACCACCACGCCCCCAGATATTACTATAAATGCCAGTATCTATTTCGGTCTGCGCCTGTTGCATCTGTTTCCCGTATTCTATAAGATACCCCCTTGCGTACTCTTTTGCCGCTTCTTCGCCCTCTATACGCATATGCTCTTGCAGGTCTTTTGTCCAGCCAGCCGCCAGCTCCGATATTTCTGTCTGCTGCGGGAAAAGCAAGGTATTTATTGCCGTGACTAAGTTTGTTAAATCATCGATTAAATCTTTGACCGCCCCGCTACTTTCTCTAAAACTTAACGTAAGACCCTCCCACGCAGATTTGAGCAATTTCGTGCTGCCCTCCACAGTGTCCAGCCTTTCTTCTTGGATTCTTTCCAGTTCCCCAGACACATCTTCAAGGCTTGCCCTCAATTCTTTTGCCCCCTCTGCACCACTCAAAAAAGCATTGAACGCGGCAACGCTTCTTTGGCTTGTCAGTTCCAGTGTGGTGTTAAGGTCCACTCCTTTATTGCGTAATTCGATAAGACCGTCCATAAACCCCTCAAAGGTCTTGACAGGGCCGCCCATTGCCTTTGCCAGTTTGCCGTTGGCATTAGCCAAATTAAGCAATATCGCTCTTGTAGCAGTTGCCGCTTGGCTTGCATCAAATCCAGCATTTGCCAGTGCTCCCAACAGAGCAACGGTGTCTTTCAGTGATATGCCGAAAGCATTTGCAACAGGGAAAACATTTCCAATCGACGTGCGTATCTTTTCAAAATTCAATGCGGAGTTATTGGTTGCTACTGCCAGTGTCCCCAGTGCATCCTCTGTGTCTGTGCTTGATAACTGGAACGCCCTCAGTGTTGAGCCAGCCACCTCTGCGGCAGGCCCCAGCTCTGCACCAACTGCCGTTGCAAACTGCAATACGGATTTCGACATATTGATAATTTCGCCCTGTCGGAATCCAAGTTTCGCTAACTCTGTCTGCAATTTGACAACCTGCGAAGCGGTATATTCCGTCGTTCTGCCCAGCATTAACGCATTTTCTGTCAGTGTTGTCATTTCTTTGACATTGACACCGAGAATAGTGGATAGGTCTGCGTTTGCCTGTTCAAATTCCCTTATCGTCTTCGCCGAGCCAGTTAGGTATCTTACGAAAAGCATTACCATTCCGAGCGTCCCTGTCAGTGCACTTGTAAAAATGCTCAGCCCCTTTGATGCCAAAGGCAAAGATGAATTTGCAATAGCACTGATATTCGAGCGCATATTGGAGAATCCGCTTACTACCTGCCCAATCGGGCCGGGCAGTCCCCTCAACGCATTTTCATAGTGTCCCACCTCCAGTGTATATTTTCCTGTCGCCTTCTGCAAACGGGACATTTCCTCGTATATCTTTCTCGTCTCTGTTTCCAACTGCCGCCCAGCCTGTGTGCTGCTTCTCTCTGCTGCACTCATTTCATTAAGCCGAATTTTGTTCAGCCTGTACTGGGCAGACAATCTGTTGTAGCTGCCCTCCTTTGAGTTGTTAATCTGCACCAGCAGTTTGTCGATTTGGTTTTGCTCTTTTTGCGCTGCAAGTATCTTTTGTTTTTCTTGGTACGCCTTTCTCTCTTCCGTAGTGGTCTTTTGATATTCTTGCGCCAGCTTGTCTGTCTGCTCGGTAAGGAGTTTTATCTGTTCCTGTTGTTCCTTTGTCGCACCAGAAAGGCCAGACATACTCTGTGCGGCCTGTTGTGCCGCGCCTTGAATCTTCGACCGTGCCTGTTCATATTTTGCAATCAGTGCGTCCAGTTGTTCCATTAACTGAGTAATGGAGTTATCCGGCTGAATCAAATCCGAATAGTGTATAGGGTTAGGGTTGTCCATTATTTCGCTAAAAAGTGCCGTATTTCAGGCGTTTTCTTGTTAAATGTATAACTATACCAAAAAATAACGATTGCCGTTATTTGCCCTGTTTCTTCGCTTCTCTCGACCTTTCGGCTAAAACCTCATAGGCGTTGAAAAATTCCAGTACCGTGTATTTTTTCGGGTCGGTGTGCAGTTGCTCACTTATTGCAAGACAAATGTTCTCGAATTGTTTGTCTATCTCCACCTCGGCACCACCTCCCCAGTTTGTCGGCTTGATAAATGTAAGCAGTTTGAGTGTTATCCGTTCCACATCCTCCCCGTCCGCATCCTCTTTGCCCTCCATTATATTGCCCAGCACTGCCATTGTCCTTTTCTTCAGGATGTCGTAGTATTCCTTTGTCTGACTATCTACGAACAGGCTCGGAAAGTATGCCGTCAATTCATTGTCGATTTTTTTTTTGACTGCCGCAAGGTTGGCAGTCACTTCTTTCCGTGTCATTTCCCCCGCAATCCTCATTACATCCCCCAGTCCGCTTTCAGTAAATTCGCACGGCTTCCCGTCTATCTTTTTAACCAAAACTGCAAACGCCTTGATTTTGGGGTCGAACTCTGTCTGGACAAAGGCAAAGGACTGCCGCAGGTTTGACAATTCCCGTAGCGCACTCTCTTTGTCGTTTGTCTTTATGAATCCTGCCACCCGTGAAAGGCGCTGGTCGATTGCAGTCAAATCAGCACCTACGCCAGCATCAATCAGTAAAAGTTTTTGGTATCTCTGATAACGCACTGCGGGCATTTCATCAATGCTATCGTATAACTCGAACTCGTGTCCTTTTGTCTTTATTACCATATCCATTTAGTAAGGTTGCAACTGAATACAGGGGCAAGCATTGCAATCCATACCCCAGTAAAAATCGCGTATATTAAACATATTAGTATAGCCGTCCAAAAACTCAAACAGAAACGGCAGGTCAGCATCTCATATATCAGTCCGTCTGTGTGTACCTGTGCCCACTCAATCCAGCCCCACTTATTGAACACCGACAGGACAAATGCCGACAACAGGGCAACGCCCACGACAAAAACTGCTGCGTTAATCATCAAAACAAAGTTCGTAATATTCCAGTGCACCCTCAAATCGGAAACCTCCGTACGGGTGCATAAGAAATTGGTTATCTATTTCCGACAAGGTATAACCCCTGTAAATATTCTCGGCGCGCTCATATATCCTCGTTACCTCCAAGTGTCCCTGCTTCAATACCCAGCCGCCCCTGCCACTCAGTACCCTTAATATTTGCGCCTTCAAAAGTTCGGTGTTCCTGTTGTCGGCTTCCCCGTAAACTCTGGTAAGGTCAAACCACACAATAAGCGAGAAAGGTGTGGTAATCTCTTTCGCCCACGGGTCAGCTTCTATCGTGTGAGGGTCGTCAATATCAAAAAAGGCAAAATTGCCGATTTTGCTATCTGGACTTACCTCGATATAGTCATTGACACCGTGACCGTTCCACCCTCCACAGTAGACATTTGGCGTGAAATACTGCCGCCCCTCTTTGCGGCTTACCAGTCTTTGACATCTGCCAAAAACCACATCGAGCCAAGGGATGTTCTCGACCAGTCCCCTCTGGATTTCCCCGATAACCTTGTCAAGCATTACCGCGTTGGGAATCACTGGGGCGTTGTTTTCTTTTATATATTCTTCTTGACTACTCATAAAGCAATTTTTTTACTTCGTTCATAACTTCCCGATAACCTCCAAAATCCCAGAACAGGGCGTTCCACTTTTCCCGCATCAATCCAAAGTTGCGTGTGCCATACTTTGCCATTATCTGTTTTGCATAGGCAGTTGCCCCTACAATCTCCACGGACGACATCGTAAATGACACGGCAAGTTCATCGTGGAACTTGCCAGTTATATAAAGGTTCGGGGCATCCGGATTTCTTGAAACCTCATACGGGTAGGAGATTTCCTGCTTCCACGCAGCATAACGCCCCGCAGTCTCTGCGCTCTTAAACCACCCGTACGGCTTCAAGTCCTCGCTATAAAAAGGCCGCAAATCTGCCCCGCTTGACGACTTACCCTGCAAGAGTTGGTATTGCTGCAAATCCATAATATCGCGCTCGTGGCGTATTGCCATATCACGGACAAACAGACCATTCGTCAGTCCTGCCTGTACCCTTGCAACCTTTTGCCGCAATGCTTCCAGAATTTCCATTTCTTCACAGAGCCATTTTAAGGCCGATTTTAGCCAGTTTTATTTTCGGATATATAATTTATCATCTTCGGAATTTTCTGCCAAAATAGCGGCATTTCCTTCAAAATAAGCCTATACCGTGCGGTATTTTACCCCTCCATTGTTGCAAGACAAGCAAATCCTGTCAAGACCTTTGGTGTCTATTGCCAGCGCTTTGTACGCCTGTTGCAACTCATACCCAAGTCCAGTAGGTCTGCCCTGTGCCACTCCGTCAATCTCGTAAAGTATCTGTTCCCTCGTTACATTCACTTGATTCCGATTGACACGCACGTCGGGATTCATCGCTATTGTCCTCAGCACCTGTGCAGCAACCTGCTTCTGCAATACGGTAGCAAAAATCGCCCTTTGGCTGATAATGAGGTCAGTCAAGTCACATCCTACAGAAATCTCCAAATTGAGTCCGTAATTCATCGTGTTCGTATATCCCACCTTTGCAATATCAAACATTTCGGGATTTTCAGCAAAACCCTCCGGCGCTTTCGTTGCAAACGGACTTACCTGTAAGTATTTGGTTATCTGCCGCCACGATTCAATGCTGCCACCAAGACAGGTCTGGCACGGCTCTGCACTCCAGTCCTTTGACACGTTGAGTGCTTCCATTCCAAACGGCAGGTCGTTCTGGTTGTAACACAAAAACCACGCCCCTCCGCTATCTGTGTTTGCACTGATATATGGCAGGTACAACGGCTCGGTCGGTGTAAACCACTGGAAGCCGCCCTTTGCGTTGGTAAATTCGCACTCAATCTCCCTTATCGGCGCAACCTGTGAGCTATGGAAAAGGTACAGTTTCACCTTGCCAGTGCCCCCTACCATTTGCAGGCCGATTTTGTCAATCTTTGTCGTAACCCCCAGTGCCCTTACAGGGACGATTTCAAAACCTACAATCTTATGAACGTTGTCGATTGTAGCCTTCAATCTTGCCGCCCCGTCAAATAAAGTCCTGTGTTCTACCAACGATTTCGTTTCCTTTGTGAGCTGCTTCCCCTGTATAAAGGTTTGCACCGCCGTATTGATGCCATTTGCCGCGAGATTCCGTATGAAGTCGGAAGTCATATCATACTCCGTCCAGAACTCGCTGCCGTCAGTAGGCTGCTCTGCAACGTTAGTAGCAGTGGCTTTCCAGACCTTACCATTGTGGCGCACTTTGCTTCCCTCTGCATAGGTCTTTGTGTCATTCCAGACCTCATAACGATAAAAGTAATCGTCTGGCATAATGCTCCGTATGTTTTCAAGGGTGCATAACGGGTGCGCCCCTTGATATGTAAGGCCGCTTTCACTCTCGCAAAGGTCAGCATCGATTTGTTTGTTGGGATTGTAGTCCTGTTCCCAGCCGACAACCTTTGACAGTGCACTCTGTATTTCGTTTAGCCGTATCATCTTATTTTACTTTTTGCCACAAAACTAAAATAGTGTGACTGGTTATTTTATGAAAAAGGGACGGGGCAAAATACTCCCGTCCCCTCTTTTCATCTTGCGAGTTGTTTACTACTGGACTTCCTGTGTCAGCACAGGGTTGTCGGAGGTGTTTTCAACGACAACAGGATGTGCAAACGGACTGCCGACAGGGCTTGCTGCTTCTACCTTGATAATAGGGTTAGCAACTTCCTCGGGGTCGCTATTGTATGCAACAAGGAAAGCAATATCTACGGAGAAACCGAAATACTCTTTCACGTTGCAGGTCATATCTGCACTCGCATCGCCAGCGATAGCACTCTGGTCGCCAACGGCAGTATAATAATGGCTGCCTACGGGCAGGTCAATGAACGGCAGGCGCACTACATCCCACTCGTGGAAGTTTGCTTTTGTTCCTGCCAGTGCTTCACGGTCCACTCTGGTAAGCACGCCAACGTTGCCGTCCTCTACGATATAACCAGTGGCGAATACGCCGTCCTCATTCACAATGTTGTTCGTGTAGTGGAAAATCTTGTTATCGTATTCGAGGCGTTTGTTTACATCGTTGTAGATGTCGTGCTCAGCCATTTTGCGCACCAGTGAGTCAAAACCTGCACCACCGATAACGTGGAGTGTTCTGGGATATGCGTTGGCACGCATCATAGCGTTCATATCGGACAGGAACTCCATTCTGGCAGTCCAAGGCACCTGTACCGCATTGGCAGTAACGGTATAATACAGAGCATCTGCAAATACCTGTGTCTTGTTTGCTTCCAGAGCGGCGATAGCCTGCACATCCATTGCAGTGGCAAGGGCACGGCAGACCTTTTCCATTTTACGGGCAAAGTCGTGGTCGTACGAAATTTCGTTGTTCCTGTACAACTGCGGCACCATAGTGAAACCAACTGCCAGTGTCAGCCAGTTAATGGTGTAAAGTGCGGAGGTGTTTTCATCATCTCCAATAACGCAACTGCGAACATTGGAAACGGTTACGTCGCCGTCATAATTGATAACAGGCACCTGTACGGTGTTGCCCATACTCTCGAACGCACGCTGGCGGAGATTGGGATTGATAATTGAATTTGCAGCATCGGTCTGCTCGATGAAGAAATCCAGCGCACCATACTCGAGAGGGCGAGCCATATTTCTGTCGAACTCGGGGTTTTCCACGCGCCAATTCTGCAATCGTGTAGCAATAAGTGACATAATTTGTTAAGGTTTTAGGGTTAAACAATTCGCGGATTTTCCCGTTATCCGTCTGCAATCTTTCTACCGCAAAGGTAGTGTTTTTATGACTTGGTAGTTTTCTTTCCAGATTTTATCTACCTCGTCGAAAAATTCCTTTGAGCCGCGCAATTTGCCTTGCGACAAAAGTTGCTTTTCAATGATTGTCCTCGCTTCTTCCTGTGTCCGTGCACCACTCAAATCGGCAGCGCCCCCTGCTGAGGGTGGTGTGTTCTGGGGCGCACCTGTTCCAGTCTGCTTGCGGCCAGTGTCGAGCACCTGCATTGTTTCAAGCTCTTTGGCTAAAAGTTCTGCTGCCGTAAACGGCTGCAATAGGTTTTCTTTGTTACGCAGCACTGCCCCGTTTTCCATAAACGCAAGGACTTTCCCACCGTTCCCGTCGTCAATGTATTCCGGGTTGCGTGCCTTTACCTTTTCGATTGCCTGTTGCAAAAGAACATTGGTAACACTCTGCGGCAGGTCTGCCTTGAATTTAAGGCCGCTTGCCGCCTTTGTAAACTCCCCGTCCAACTGAATATCGAACAATTTCTTTTCGTGCTCAGCCTTTGCATTGTCAAATGCGGTGCGGAGTTCTGTGTAATCCTTTGTTACGTTTGCCAAATCTGCCCTCGCCTGTGTAAGAGCACGCTTTGTTTCTGCATCTGCGCCGCCGTCTGCGATTACCTTATTCAGACGGTTGTTTTCCTTTGTCAGTTCGGCGATTTTTGTCTGCAACTCATTTGCGTTGCCGACCTGTCCCTTGATTTCGCCAATAACTCGTTTGGCATAGTCGTAGGTTTTCTCCGTGCCATTCTTGGCGATACCGCTGGCAGCAAGAATATCTGCATCCAAACCACCATAAATTTCGCCCGTTTTCTGCCCGATTACAGACGCTTCATCCTGCTGGGATAATAGCACTATTGCCTGCGCCTGTTCTTCGGTTAGAGCCGCCGTAACTGCGTTAGATTGTAAAATTTCTCTTGTAAGCATAAATCTTTCCCTTTGATTTAATTGTTAGTTTCTTTACTCGGACTTTTCGCCCTCGTCTTTCTTGTCTTTCTTCGCCTTTTTCTCAGCCTTTTTCTGGTCTGCAAGTGCTTTCTTCACGGCTTCGGCTACGGCTGCATCGATTTTTTCCTGTTCAGCCTTTGCTTTGGCATCGGCCTTCGCCTTTGCTGCCTGTGCCTGTTCCGCTCTGTGCGCCTTTATCCACTCGTTAGGGTCGTGGAGTATCAGCACCTCATAGCCCTGCTTCCGCAGACTGGAGAGTACGTGCCCCTCAAACATTTTGCGGCCGAATTTCTGCACTCTCGGTCGAGAGATTCTTCTGCCTGTTTTCTGGTCAAATTGCTTGACTTCGATAACGGCGTGGTAGTAGCGTTCCTCACCCTTTGGAACGACGTAGTTGTCGGGTGTCAAGTTTTCGATAAGGGTGTCCCGTCCGTCCTTTGTTGTCATACTTTTTTTAGTTATTGGTTATTATTTACCGACTGCCCCGCCTGTTCTTCTGCATAACGGCGCAACTCGGCTGCGATAGTATCTATCTTTTTTTGGTAGTCTATCTCGCTGCCAAAATCCAAGATATTCGTGTTTTCTCTTTCAAACCGCCTTATATAGTTTGCAAAATTCATCTTGACGAGCAACTCCGTTGCCGACAATAATCCTTTTGATTGCAGGTCGATTGCTTCCTGTCTGGTAAGGTGTCTTAACGGCTCCAACTCTGCCAGCAGTGTCATTCTACGCAACATTTCGGGGTCGTTCCTGTACTCCGTTTCGATAATCTGCTGCATAAGGGCATCCAGCTCGGCTTCCGATGCTCCAGCTTCTTTGGCCGCCTTATACCTCTCGCGCAATTCTTCCACCGTGTATAGGTAGAACTCTGTCCCGTAATTGATAGTGGCAGATATGAAATACTTTCCGTATCTGCCCTTGCAAATGGTAGTATCTACCCAAGTCTGTGCGGCTTCAAAGCCTTTTTTCACTCTGTTGAGAACAGTTGTGACACTTTCAAAATTTGCCCGAACCTGTTGTTCGTTGAAAGCATCCCTGTCAGTTACGATTTCATCCTGTCCAACAACGGCAGTAATGATTTCCTCCCGTAACCTTTTCTGTTCGTCTACATTGTATTGCAGTGAATCCTTATCGACTTTCAGTATCTGGACAGGGTTGCGCAGGTCTGGCTGCCCCTCCTGCGGGATTGGAACTTCGACAAATGAGCCAGCACCGATAACCCTTTTGTTCCCGCATTTGGGACAACGAAGCAACAGGCCAGCCATATCCAGTTTGTAGTGCCCCTCTTTGTTTCGGAGGAATCCACCGTCACAATAGTCCCCGTTTTCTGCATTGCTGAAATCGCAACTCTGCTCGTACCCAGAAAGGATAGGGTAAGCACCCATAAGGTCAAGCTGCCGCTTTGATATGTGGAAAAACTCAAACCAGTCAAGGCTTTCAAGTTCTGCCGACAAAGGACTTGCTTTGACATCGGGGTCGTCAAGATTCAGTGGCTCATTCCAGAAGAATCTCGCTGGGCAGTAGCCTATATCGTGTGCGACCTCTATTCTGGGCGCTCCCTCAATCCTCCCCGTGTGGTCTTTGTCGTCCCACACTCGGTAGGTTGCATCATCTATTGCGATAACCTTGTCGCCCCTGCGGAAAACGATATACTCCATTTCTCCCGTAACCGGGTGCGCTTTGTATGTTATCACATCCTCAATCCGCAACCAGTAGAAATACGGCTCTGGCAGTTGCTCTGTCTGCACCTCTGGGAAATCCACCACCAGCACGGAATTTATCTCCGACTTGAAAAACTCGAAGCCGACGGTCTGCCAGACCTCTGGCTCGTTCAGCTTCTCCCTGCGGTATTGTTCCCAGTCTGCCCTGTATTCACTATTGACAAACTGATAATTAAACGTTGCGTTCCTGCCGTTGAATATACGGCTTAACTTGTCGAAACAGACATCCGTTATTTCGTTGGTCTTTATTGGATAACGAAACAACGATTTGAATAGTACAAACTTGTCGTGCGGCAATATGTTCTCGGCCATTGCCAGAAACTGGCTCAATGGCGCTGCAAGGTAAGGTAAGTTAAAAGCACTTACTCGCTTGGTAGTGTGGAATTTAATCCTGTTTTGGTGCAGTCTTGCCCTCAACAGAACGTCCGCCCTCCTGTGCTTTGTTACCCTTTCTTGTATTTCCGCAACGGTGTAAGGCATTGTTTACAAATTCAAAACTATTATCGGATAACTCCCAGCCACCATTCCTCGGCATATTGAGCAACCTTTCTGCGTGGCTGATTTCGAACTCTCTGGTAACGCCATTTGCGACAAGCGTTACCGTTGTCTTTTTGGCGTTCATACCATTAAAGGTCAGTGAGTGGATTGAAGTCGCTCGGCTCTACGATTGCCAAGTGGTCGGAATAGTTGTCCGGATACTGCCAAGAAATAAGGTTGCTATCCTTTGCACCATAACCGCCGTGAATCTTGCTGCCGATGAACAGGGCGCGAATAGGGATAGGATAATAAGTGGTCGGTGTGGTTTCGTCCTGTATTGCTTCAATGTTGCCGTTTTCATCGAACAGGTAAACGCCAAGATTTCCCACGTTGGCTTCGCACTGCAAGGGCTTCATCACTGCAATAACGGCCTGAGGAATTGAACGCATTGAGCCGTCAAAGGTTACAGGGTTACCGCCCAGCACCTCGGGGATTCCTCCCAGGTCCTCATTGCCGCCGTTGCTCATTCTGGCATCGCCACCGCCGTCAGTGGGGTTATTGATGTAGGGAGAAACGACAACCTTTGTGCCGTCTGTTGCGGTCAGCAGTGCAGTCCAACTTGCTTTGAGTGTTATGGCTGCGGTAGTAGTAAAACTATTCTTCGTGCCGTCTGCCTTTGTTAGTCTCTGGAAGGCGACTTTTTGAATCTGCCCGAAATTCTCTGGGCAGGTTACTTTCGGAATAGAAGTAAGGGCTTCTGCCGCAGGGCATTGACAAATAAGTGACATAATGATAAAATTTAGTGGTTATTATTCGTTTGCGGCTTTCCCCTTGCCGACTATTTGATGCAAATATAGTTATTTTTATAAATAATGCCGATTTGCAGCAATTTTAACCGAAAACATATAATTACATACCAAGAACACAAAGTGCCTTAGAAACGCCAGAAATTGCCCCCTGTGTCAATGCACCTTTACGCCGCGTGTCTGCTGGTTGTATGGCTTCCAGTTGCCGTCGGCAATCTCTTTCTCGTATATCCCTGTCAATCCGTCCGCATCATCGTCGTGCAGATTGGCATCGAAAGACCTCAAAAAGCCTGTTATGTGTCTGTAAAATTCTGGGTAGCGCGTTTCCCACCCAAAGGGTAGAATTATATGCTGATTCACAAACGGGGCGTTGGACACGATGCGGCTCTCTTTGTTTGCACCTTGATAAAAGGGAACGGTAAGCGCCCCGACTTTCTTTTTTATTGTCTTTTCAAACAAACTGCCCCCGTTGTTTGATTCTATCCACGCCTTTTGAACTCCATTTGCGTTTATCATTCTCGGAACGGTAACGGTCGTTATCTCCGTGTTTTCATCTGTGTAAACGACATCAGTCACAAGGGCAAAGATTAACGGCTCAAACCTTTTCGTGTTTTGATTCCATATCGTATTGTCGCTTTTATATATATCATAGCTTGCCGCAAAGAGGAAGTCATTGCCCTCGTCTGCCACATCCACATAGCAACCGCTACGCACATACGTTCCCCAGTCCTTTTTGTCAATCCACGTTTTAAAAGGTTGGTATAGTCTGCCCTCTGCACTGCCCGGATTCCCTTGAAACAAGCACTCGAATCCCACAGGGTCGATTTCTTTCTGTTGCAGCAACCTCTCCAGACTATGGCGCTCGCCCCAGAGCGGCTCGCCCTTTTGTCGGTTGTCTATCTCCGTAGGCTCGCCTGTCTTTATCGCTTCAAAATTCACCAGTGCCCAGTCATTGCCTATGCTCTCGAAATCCTCCCACCTCTGCACCTTTACAACCTTTTCCGTCTCTATAATCTTGCCGATAATGTCCTCGGGATGCCACCTCGTGAAAACTATAAGCTGCTGCGAATTATTGTGCAGTCTGGTGCGGGCGACCTTTGTGTACCAATCCCAAGCACCCTGCCGCACTATCGGGGAGTTCGCTTCCTGTGAATCTTTGTAAAGGTCGTCGAGTATCATTATATCAGCCGTCTTTGAGGTCAAACTGCCACCACGTCCGACCACTCGCAGACTGCCCTCTCTGCCCACCACCTCAAACACATCCGAATTGCGTAGCCAGTTGCTTGCCACCGTGACCACATTCGAGCCGTTGAGTCTTGTATCTGGGAATATTTTTCGGTAGGTATCATTGTCGATTAAACGCTGAACATCCCTGTTAAAGTCCTTTGCTATCGTGGCAGCATAGCTGCAAATGATAATTTTCGCATCTGGGTTTCTGCCCAGCAGATACGCTGGCAGCATCCGTGAACTCTCTTCTGACTTGCCGTGCTGCGGCGGCGCTTGGATAATCAAGTTTTTTACCTTGCCAGTTGCAAAATAGTCAAGAACTTTTGTGTACGCTTCGTGAAACGGGGTGACGACATAGTTTGGCTTCTCTGCCTGTGTAAACCATAGCAGTCTGCGCCTTGCGGCTTCCGTCCACATCTGCTCGATGTTTAACATACTTTCTTACGCAGAAAACTTACCGCATAGGGCACGTACCAGTGTCCGTCCTCTCGACCAGTACAGTTTCGTCTTTAGAGTCCCACTTGTTGCGATATTCTATCATTTTTTAAGTTTTTGCACCCTTAAACTTTAAATTTTCAATTTTTGCCCTTTGGGGAAAACTTACAGTTTGTAACTTTTTAGGTCGCCCTCATTCCCTTTGACCTCTTTATAAAAAGACTTGTATTTCATAGTTATTTTGTTGAAAAGTGCCGAAATTCAGCCGTTTTCTTCTTTGATATGTAATTATATATCTTGAAACAAAAAACGCCAGAATCAGCCGTTATTTGGCTTCTCCGACATACTTCATCGCTTCTGCAAGCAACTCGTCTGGAATCTTTGACAAATCCAGCTTCGCGTCGTCTGTCTTTACATCTGCTTTGACTTCCGTATTTATCCTGTTTTGCCAATTCTCAGGGTCACGGTTTACAAGCGCAAAAATGACCGCCGTCACATTCGGGCCGACTTTCTTCGTCTTGCTCTTTTGCTTCTTGATAGTGTAGCCGCCCTTGCCGTCTGCTTCATACTCGTTTTCTATCTCTGTGTATTCGTAACCCTCAATCAGTTTTTTAAGGCTCTGCTTTGCACTTTTGAGCATCCCGTTCAGTTCCCACTCTTTATAAGTGGCTTCAGCCTTTTTGAGCCGCTCTACAAACTCCACGTGCTCGTGCTTCCATTTGTAGAAAACCGCTTCCGATATTCCCGCCTTTTTTATTGCTGAAATATTAGTTTCGCCCTGCTCGATATAACTTGCGATTTCTTCAACTATCTCGGGGCAGTATTTTCCGTTGTTCATAGTGTATTATATAATATCATATTAGATAAAGGATATTTCGCTGGTGTCAAATCTGGAAATCGCCATATTTGCCCCAGTGAGTCTGCAAGGGTGTTCGCACTTCTGGAAACTGCCAACCACATAGTCGGCGTACTTCTTCTGTATATCCCCGTCCATAATGTTGCCGATAATTTCCTCCGACCTCTGGCAGCACACAGGCACGTCGCCGTTCACTTTGACACATATTGCCGCCCAGTGTGCGGGGCAGGATTTCGGCCTGTCAAGGTGGGAGAATTTGTATGAAATATAGATGCGCTGGTCAATGAGCTTCATCTTTTCCAACAGGTCAAGCATTGCCGCAGTGTCGGTGTGTTCCAAATGGTGCGCCAATTCAATAGGTCGGTATTGGATATAGTTCACGGGCAGTCCCTTTACCGTTGCATAGAACTGCCGTATCTGCTCGGTGTTTCTTGCCACACACTGAACACCGATGCGGCTCTGTGTCTTACAGTATTTCTCCACATTGAGCAGTACATCCTCCAGTTTGTCCACTCCCCGACAATGCTTGTAAGTTTCCCTGTCGCCCTCATCGATGCTGATTTTGACAAAACGGGCGTTGCTGCCCTTGAAAACGATTCCGTTGGTGTTCACTCCATACGGCACCCTGTTGTCGTCAAGTATCGTGCATATCTTGTCGAAATCTGGGTTTATCGTAGGCTCGCCACCACCTGTGAGGATAACGCCGCGCACCCCTATTGCCAGCAATCTTTCAAGGTATTTTTGGAAGTCCTCTGCATTGATATATGCGCCGCTTCTCTGCTCTTTATAACGGCAGTATGAGCAACCGCTATTGCAGTAATCGGTCAAAAAAACATCAGCCGTCACTGGGCGGCATCTGTCCTCGAATCTATCTTGATAGTAAAGTAGTTTATTTGCAGTAATCATAATGAATTATTTTAGGTACGCAATTGTTCCAGATTACGTTGTGGTGCACTCTGGCAGTTTTCAGTCCGTGCAGGAACGATGTTCTAACCGCTGACGGAACGTATAAGATGCTCATTACAGTTTTTGCGTATGTGCCGTTTTCCTTATATGTTTCGGTCATACCTCCCGCAATACTTGCCGTGTTCTTTTGCTGAACCTGTAACGCCATTATAGACCACTGCATCTCGCCGCGCATCCACCCTTGAACATAGTGCGTGCAATCCTCGTTAAATCTACCTTTGAACACTATCGGCGTGTCGGCACGGCAAATAAAAGAGTTCATTGTCTTGTATTTCAGCAACCCCCTAACGGCTCTGCTATTGATGCCACCTATTGTGTCCCCTCCCTGCCCAAAGCAGACGGTCTTTGCTTTTGTGTTTTCCAGAAACTCAATCCCGATATTTATCCACGCATTAAAGTGTCTGATTCCCTGTGAGCTCAGCACATTCTCGTCCTCATCGGTAAGCCGTATCTGCATATCCGCTTGGTCGTCCTCCAGCATCATAAAATAAGTAAGGCCAAGTTTCCTCGCTATCTCAAAGCTGGCGTTCCGTGCCCAGAGTATCGCCCTTTTGTCCCAGTACCTGTTATCGCCCCTGTCAGTCCACGCATCAACCTCTTTTTTGCAGAACTTGATTACTTTGTCGCCAAACTTCTCACGATACAAACTTTCTTGTTCGTCCTCATCGTCTATTACGATGTAGTATTTTCCCGTATAGCCGCATCTTTTTACAGTTTCAACGGTACATATCGAATCCGCCCTGCCGTGCGTTAGAAACAGGATAGCGAAGTCGTCTCTGGGATTGTCATTAAGCATCTTCGTCCATTTCAAGTTGTAAGACTTCCTGTATATCTTCGGACAGTTTTATCAGTCCTTTTTCAATCAATCTTTTGCCGTCCACGATAACCAGGCAGTTGTCCTCCATTGCTTCCCTCATTGCATCGCTGGCGTGGCAGTAATACTCTGCCATATCCGACATATTTATTTCGATGAATCTGTACGCACACAATTTCAGCACCTCCCTCTCTGCATCTGTCAGTCCCTGTGCTTTTTCGATTCTCGCCACCACCAAATCGTAGTTTGTGGTGTCGATGCACATCTTTATCGGTTTGGGATTCCCCGTCGGCTTGTAAAGATATTTGTCTATACTGAAATCGATAGGACTGCGGTCTATATCTTTATGAATGTGGGCAAGCACCCTGCCCGGAAGTCCCAGTTCCTCCAATTCTTTGTGCGTAATATTCAACTCGTCTGCCACCTCTTTGAGTTTGGCTGCATCCCAGAGCAAGTTGTTTGCCGCCGTGCTATTGTCCAAAATGGCAAGTTCCCTCGCTTCCTGTGAATCAACTTCAAGGTCAGTGCGCCTTACGACAACCAGTTCGCTGCCGTCTGTATCTACCACTCGGATTTTGGGTTTTTCGGGCATATCTTTGAGTGTTTCCGTCACTCCATTGCCCGCAATAAGATTACCGTCTTTGTCTGTCAATACTGAACGCCCCAGTTTGTTGCGTTCAATGCTCTTTTTGAGCAACGCCATACCCTCTTTCGTATGCTTGTTAAAATTCTTCTCGTCAAGGGTAAGGTCGTCAATGCTTGTGAGCTGCTTTAGTTTTGCCATTTTCAGCCGTTTTTGGTTTCAGTCATACAATTATACAAACAAGTGCAGAACTGCCGAGAATACGCCCGAAAATGGCCGTTACCCGTGCAGCCCTGCACAAAGATAAGAAATATTTTAATTAGTCAAGTTTTATGCCTGTCAGCCTTTCGATTGCCGCTTTGTGGTCAAAGCCAAACATCCTGCCGTCTGTCCTTTCTTGATATTCAACCAATGAACAGTCCATTAAGTTAAAGAGCATCATATCATACACGTCTTTGAATCTCTCACTCGCCTTCGTAAGTGGGTGAGTATCAAGGTATTGCCCCCCCCTCTTTATCCAAGCAGCAAGTATTTTGGGGTTTTCCCTAAACTGCTCGATTCTCTTTTTACTGGATGCCAACGGGCAGGCAAGGCATCCCAGTCTGCGCTCTGGATGAAATACCCCGACATTGTCATAATACACAGGGGCGCATTTTATCTTTTCTTCTTCGATGAATCTTGCAACATCCTCAAGGCTCCATTCCAGTATCGGGTAATACTGCCGCACTTTCTCTTTGCCGAAATTCCTGCACATTTCCGGCTCTTTATACAACAGGCTTCGCTTTGTGCTTTCTTCTTTACGTACCCCAAGAATTGCCCTGTCGCATATTTTGTATTCTTTCAATTTCTCACAACAGAAACGCCTGTACCTGTTCGGGTAGCCCTTTTGCTGAATCAATCCAAAAAACGAAATTTTCGGCTGGACTATCTCAGCACCATTCTCCCGTGCGTGGGCGATTGTCCCCTTTGGGTCGATTGTGGTGTTCTTGTAAATTGCCCTGTATTTGATACCCGCCATTTGTGTCAGCCTTAATATCACATCCGAATCTTTGCCCCCGGAATAAGCCACCTCAATATCCGTATCGGCGGGAATACTCCGTATGAGTTTTATCGCAAAATCAATCTTTCTTTTGTAGTCCATAGTTATTCCTTTTTACTCCCTTTGAAATATGCGTTGTAAAATAACTGATAAAACCCCGCCCAAGCATCAAGCATTTTTACCCTTTCGGCTTCTGTCATATCCTCGAAAGTAACTGTTTTATTGCCGCTTGAAAACTTAACGCCCGCGTTATGGCTATCCTCCGAAATCTCAAATACCGCTTTTATTACTCTTGCTTTCATTTTGTAAAATTTTACTCAATTTCTTCAAATTTTTTACTCAATTTCTTCAAATTCTTTACTATCTGGAACAATAATAAGGTGCACTGATTCCCCAAATTTAAGACAATCTGGAACAGGTGCAATAGACCGCACCCTCAAATTGCCGTTAATATCCTTTACGACCTCCCCCTGCACTGATTCATCGAGCCAGAGTTTCTTCTGCCTGTTCATTCCGTCAAAGTATGCCCTTTCAAGGTGGAAATATGCGCCCGTCTGGCATTTCCTCTCGATTATCATTTTCTCGACTTTGTTCTTTTCCCTGTCCTCCGATATGGATTCAACCGCCAACGACTGGGCGGTTTCATCAAGCAGTGTTAATGCCTGTTGCAATCCCACCAGCTTACCCTCGAAATAGGGCTTGTCCTTGCAGTCTGTCTGTACTACCTTTTGCAGCACCTTGATTCTTTGCTCCAGTATTAGGCGCATCATTTTTTCCTTTTGTGTCATATCTCAAAATGTAAATAGTTCCGGCTCTCTTTGATTTATTATATCGGCCTGCACTTTTTCAACCTGTGACAGGCAACGGTCACGCATTGTGGGATTATCCTTGTACCAGTCAGCTTCCGCCACGTACTTTTCAGCAATCTTCCGCAGCCCATTTATTATCGCTTCCCTCTCGTTGCTTGCCGTGCCGCTTCCTGCAAAACCTCCCCAACTGCTTTCGTATATTTCACAGGAATACGCCCAGATACTGCCAGTCCTGTTCATTTTGTCCTGTGGCTCTTCCCACGTATAAACACAGTAGTAGTACCCCTCTTTTTTCCCGTAGCAGTGTCTGTTCAAACATACCCCGTGTAAGTTAAACTCCCAACGGTAAGTGCCAATATGTTCGTAAACAATTTCGTCCGTGCCGTGGGGGTGTTCTTTATGATATAGCGCCCATTCTTCGGGTGTGAACTCCCTGCCCAAAGTCCAGCTTCTAAAATTGTCCATAACTGAATTGTTTAAGGGGGCGCTCTCGCACCCCCGTTTGACTATTTCAGCAACATCTTAATCGCATCAAGGCTTGCGCTCAGTTCCTTTGCTTTTTCCTCCAGTTCAGCCCTCAAATTCTCGACCTCCGCTTGAAGCACCTTGTCAATTGCCAGTACCTCTGCATCGGTGGGGTGTTTTGGCTCGATGGCATTTTCCCACTTTACCGTGAGTTTTTCGGCCGTAGGATAATCAGCTGGGTAAACGTTGAAATCTACACTGATGTAGTCAGTCGTGCCAAGGTAAACGTGGGCATCGTACCAGATTCTGGAGCCAGCCTTCTTTGCTGCTTCGGCCATTTTTACCCAGTTTGTGACTTTGTTCAAGATTGTTAAGGTTTCCATTGTTTTTTTGATTTTGTGGGGCGGTTGCCCGCCCCGGGTTAAACTTATTTATTAAGGATGAAATTTGCCGCTTTTTCTGCCCTGCTCGCTGCCCAGACTATCATTTTATTGTCGTTCTTCAGGGCAGCAATCCAACTTTGCAGGTAGGCCACTGAATTTTTGAAGGTCTGCTCGGTTTCAATGCCTGTCGCGTTGCACAGGTACGCACTGCCAATCTCTGCAACCAGTTCCTCTCTGGAATAATCAGCACTGCCGAATGCAGCCATTTTATTGTCCGCTTCCCTGTCGCATCTGTCTTTCTTCATTGTGGAGTGGGTAAGCTCGTGGAAAGTGGTCGAATAATACTCCCCGACCTTATCATACTGATTCAGCATCGGGACTACTACGGTATCGCTTGACGGGCAGTAGTAAGCCCTGCTGCTCGGTTTGTCATTGTGGAAAGTAAGACCTGTGCGTGCCACATAATCAGCAATGATTTTGTCAGCATCTGCATCGCTCTCGATTTCCACTTTCTCGCCCTCTACGATTTTGCTCTCAATGCCCTCGGTGTCGGACAGGTGGAATACGTTGTAATATTTCAGCAAAGGGTAGGTGTGCAGCTCGTCCTCCCCAGTTTCCTCATTCTGCTTAGTGTACTGGATTTTCTCAAAGAATACCACGAACTTGCTCTTTGCGCCTTTCTTAACCTTACCGCCCAGTTTCTGTATCTGGTTGTAGGTAAGATATTCCCCTGCATCGCCCAGCAGGTATTGGTTTATAAGGCTATACGCCCTGCGTGTGGTGTAGCTGATTGCTACGTTTTCCATTCCGACCGCACCGTGCCAAGGTCTGCGCCAAGGGATAATGCCGTTATTCATCTGTTCCACGATTCGGTCTGTTACCATTTTGTAAACGTCTGCTTTCATTGTATCAAGTTTTATTATGCTTCTGGGAAAAGGCCCAGTCCTTAACCTTTCAAGGGACAAAATTAAAACGAATTTTTTATTCCTGCAAATTTTTTTAACGATTTATTTTAATTTTTTTCATTTTCCGTAAAAAAATTACGGCTACTTGTTTAGCAGCCGTACATATTTTGCGATTTTTTTCTCTGGCTCTCCGATAGTGTATCGGAATACCCTGCCACACGTACTACGGATTACCCCCCTGCAACATTTCCAGATTTGGTCTTCGGTGCATCCTGTGTGCAACGATGCTTCTTTGATTCCTTTATATACGGCAATCAGCACCCCCGCTTTGGAATATACCGCAACGCTTCTTTTCTCCGTCTTGCGTAAGTATTTCCCCCTTGATTTTTTCGGCTCTGTTATCATCTGGCAAGGCTCTCCGAAATACCTCTCCGCTTCTGCCTTGCTTTGCACAAATGGCGGGCACATCATTTCGCCGCCCTCTGTCATATACCACACCGCCCCGTATTTAATATATATTTCCATACTGTTATTTTTTAAAGAAGTGCCGAATTTCAGCCGTTTTTGTTTCAGTAAATAAATTCTATTGCCAAACTCTGTTTTGCCTTAGAATTGCCCGAAAATGCCCTCTAACAGATTTTTGTGAATATCTCCACAAACATTGCGATATATATGGCAAATTCTGCATAGTGCAGCCAGCGCTTCCTGTCAATCAATCCACACACTGCGGCAAGCACTGCACCCCCGAGGATATACCAGACCAAATTCTCAATAATTGAAAACGACACGGAGAAGATAACCGCCATTATTACCCCGGCATTGTGTATAATGTATTGAATATCATTAGTCGCCCACTTTGGAGTAAGTCCGACCACAAATAAGGAAACAGGGGCAAGGAACGCCACAAACTGCAACGGCTCGCCCTCTGTTATTTCAAGCATCACAGGCATCAGTAGTGCTGCACTCAATACCAACACATACGACCACACGGGGGAGGTTGTAGCACTATATCTGGAAAGGCAGTCCTTGAATCCATAACGGAAAATGCAGTACGCCCAGAATCCAAACAATAAAACCGCAGACAAGATTACAAGTACAATCATCGTATTTTCTTCTGTATTATTTCCCAGCCTTTCGACCCTATCTCCAACTCACGTGGGTAGATTGTTATTTCTTCTTCGCAATCCCAAATGTCGCCCTTTGCCTTGATTGGCATTTCGACAACCTTTCTCGGGTCGCGGAATATCCAAAGGTAGGACTTGTCTTCGTATTTGACAACCTCCACAAGTTCGACAACGCCAACGGTTTCGCCCTCTGCACAAATAACCACGTCCCCCCTGTACTTGCTATTGCGCCCCCGAAAGATTCTGTCACTGGCGGCGTGCCACTCTCCCCGTGTATCTTTGTACTCGGGGAAAGTAAGCCGTGTCGCTTCTGTCTTTGATATTTGAATCGCTTTCATTACCATTCGTCGGGCATATCATCGTTGTCGCTTTCTTTCTTCTGCCCCCCGCACAATTCCATTTCGTCCACGACAATTTCAGTTATAAATTTCTCATTTCCGTCCCTGCCCTCGTACTTGCGATTCTCAATCCTGCCCACCACAAGGACAGGCGTGCCCTTTGACACATATTTTTCGACCACCCCTGCCAGTCCACTATTCCGCACGACGATATTGTGCCAAGTCGTTTTGTCCTCTACAACAGTGCCGTCTCTTTTTGTGAATCCCCTCTCGGTAGTGGCAAGTGTAAAACGAGCCATTTTGCCGTTGTCAAACTCTTTGATTTCGGGGGTGTGTCCTACGTTCCCCTTTAAAATAGCTTTGTTCATATCCGTTGAAAGTTTCGGTATTCTTCTTTTAATATCTCTATTCGTTTTTCGTTTTTAGGCCAGATTTTCATCCCCTGTCGGTTTCCGTTTTCCCACTGGGCGTGACACTTCAAGCACAGAATGTTCACGTTTCTGGGGTCGTGTGCCATTTCGGGGAACGCCCCCCGTGAAAGGATATGCGAAACAAATGAAGCATTATAGTGGGGAAGCATCCTCCCACATTCCTCGCAGTAGTGCATCTTGTTCGCCCAGCACCACAGATAGAACTTGCGGTTGCTCTGGGCATCGTGCCCCCTGCCGAAAATTCTCCATTGTTCCAGCATCCTCTCACGGAGTGGCAGTCCGTCCTGTAACAAGTTTAGCATATCGGCTCCAGTTCTTCTGTGTCATTGTGGAGGAAATCGTACACGCTTTGCTCTATCTTCGGCAAAGCAGCCGTTATGATTGCCGCCGCTTCACTCTCTGCACTTTTGTAAGCAATCCTCGGAGTGCGGAAAGTTATCGTGCCTGCGCTGGTATCATACCCGCAAAATATTGCCGCCTTTGCATTCTCCCCTGTGCCAGACAAGACAATTCCCCTTGCCGTTATTCTCTTTTCCTGTTCCTCGGTCAATTCCATAATGTTGCTTGCCGCTTCTTTCATTCTGTCGAGGGAATCATAAAGCGCCGAGCCAATCTCTTTCGACAAAACGACTTTGTAATCTGCATCGCATCCGTCGTTGCTGATAGTGTAACGCACTTCAGCATCAAGTCCTTTCAGTTTGAAGGATTTAAGTTTGAAATTTTCGTCCATTGTATTTTGTTTATTTGTTCACCGAATCCGTCGGTGTCGGTATTCTCGGAATCTGGTTAGGACTTGCAGGCGTAAGGTTGTTCATCGCCACCTCTATCAGTGCCACTATATCAGCAATAACGTTGCGTGCTTCCTGTGACGTGTTTTCATCTGTCCTCGCCTGTTCCTGCCATTGTTTGGCAAATTTGTACGCTATTGTAGGAGGATAGTTAAGTTTCAAGATTCCTGTTCTTGCTCTCTTTGGTGTAAATTTGGGGAGTTTTCCCGTATTTCCGTGTTTTTCCATTTTGTTAATAAATTATATTACTTTTCCATTACTTGCCAGATTTGGGGTATTTCTGCGCTTATGACGGGTCGTCTATATATACGTTGAGGTTTTCCGCTGCATACTGCTGCACCCACTGCAAGAAGTCGCTCATTTCCCGTCTATCAAACTGGTCGATGCTTTTGCCTGTCCATTCTGGGTAGGATGTCCTCAGCAGCAAATCTACTTGGCGGCTATTCCTGCGCTCGCCGAGTTCCCGCATTGCATCCTGCACGGTGGGGACAACATAACCAAAATAGTACGCCTTTTGATTCTCTGTACAGTCCCCCGCCAAAACCTCAATCGTTACCACGATGCGTCTGCCCTTGAACTGGGCGCACCTGTTGCGTATCTCCTGCACAGGCATCAGCACCTGTCCGTCCTTATCGATTCGCCCTGTTACCTGTATTCTCATACCAGTATTCGGTTACGTATGTCTGTCCTCCATACCTTGTCGTTACAGACTTTCTTCTGCGGTGCAGAATGATTCCCCTCCGATACTCAATCTGTTTTACGATTGCACTCAATCTCGTGAAGCCGAATTCCTTTATCGCTTCCCACTGCGTTATCGGCTTGCCAGTGGATTGCAGGAAATAGAGCACAGTTTCCCATTGCGAATTAAGCGGCTGCCCGTCAGCCGTTGTCCCGTACTTGTTTTTCATCTTGTTTTTTGTTTATCAGTGTTAATACTTCGGGGTATTTCTCCCCCGCTATCTGTATCAGTGTAAGGTTGTATGCCTGTCCGCATAACTGGGACAGGTATTTGCGGTCATTGGCAGACAGGTTGCTTTTGTGCTCTAATACCTTGCCGTATTCATCTGTGAGCATCTGCACGGTCCAGTCCTTGAAGTGGTCTATCGGGTGTGCGGGAATCTTGAAACCCCTCAGCTTTGCCTTGATTGCTTTCGCTGAATCCTCAGCCGCCTTTCTGTCTGCCCTCTGTGCATCCCAGTATTTGCCGAGGTTGTAGGCGAACTTTTCATCGCCCAAAATGTCGGCAATCGTCTTGCCCTTTAGGGCATCTTGTAGTTGTTCCTGTATTGTCATTGATTCTTATATTAAAGGGGCGGCAATGGTGTTTGTTCCCACCGTGGTTAGTATTGTTGTTGTTTAACATATGAGGTGGAGCCGCCCCTGTGGTTATAATTAAAGAACTGATTTCACATAGTCGAGCATCTCTTTTCCGCTCTTAATATCAAAGCACCTAAAAATTTTTATCCTGTCTTTCGTGCCGTTGGTCTTTTTGATAAAGGCCATTGCGTGCCACCCCTTGCCAAAGTCGGGGTCGATTATCTGTTTCATCTGGATAGTCCAGTCGCCGTGGTTGTGTGTCCTCATTTCTTTTTACTTTTCTTTGATTCGATTATTACAGTCTTGCCATACTTGGCGAGCAACCTTACGGCCGCCCAGATACGTGCGTCCATTTCCTCAATGTAGAAGTGGAAATTGTCGCAGTTTTTATAGCCCCCATCTTTGAGGACTGCTTTGAGATGCTTGGTGTCAGCGCAGAAGCCCACGACCTTTGCCAACTTGTCGCCTTTCTTGTAGTGCTTGCCAAACTGCTCGTAATCTTCTGCCACTTTCCAGAAGTACATCTCCGCCCAAAGGCAGTTTGCGTGGCATATCCAGTTCTTGAACTTGCGTTCAGGCTCATCCGGCCATTTCTCGGTAGATGTGTACCAGCCGATTCTGTTTTTGTAAGAAACTCGTAACATTGTTTTAGGGTTTTATTGTTTCACGGAATCTGCCGTGTCAGTTTAACAGTCCCAGTCCTCTTTTGTCGGGCGTTCAAAATCGATGAAGCCCTCGTTTGTTGCAAGGAATTTCCTGCCCATTCCGTAGGTGTTGCAGGATATGACAAGCTCGTCGTCGTCCTCATAATCCCAAGACAAGTTATCTATAACTTGCTGCAAATACTCTTTAAGGTCTTTGATAGTTTTCATCTTGATATGTTTTTAAATTTCTGGGAATAGGCCCAGTCCTGTGTGTCTATTTTACTGCTACATCATCTTTGCTGATTCCCCTGCGGAAGCACTCTGCAAAGATGTAGTCTATTTCTTCATACGCTGCAAGTATTGCTTCATCAGCTCTACGCACCAACTGGAAATAAGTGTCAGTAATGGTGTTGTTCTTATCCCTCAAAATAACGTAATCAATGTAGTATTTGGTTTTCATCTCTTTAAAGTTTTTGGTTTGACCTTTCAAGGGACAAAATTAAAACGAATTTTTTAATTATGCAATACTTTTGCAGTATTTTTAAAATTTTTTTCAGTATATCGGCAGGCGCATCTGCTTCGGCTTTGATAGCCACGTTATCCCTCCACCCTGCAACTCCGTCCAAAATGCCGTGTCGCTTTTTTCGTGTGTCCCTAATTCACGCCACCACTTTCGGGGCGCTCTCTGCACCCAGATACGGAATCCCCCAGTATAATCTGGGAGAATCTTTGCCCGTACCCTTATTTTTGTGAGTTTTTCCATTTAGCCGTATGTTTTTATTCAGTTAATAAATTACCTATCCAAGAACGAAATTGCTTAGGATTGCCAGAAAATGCCCTTAAATGGACTGGGCAGGTTTGATATTACCCAGCTCTTGTCCCTCTGGACTGCAAGCACCCCAAAACGCAGTATCAGCAACGCGTCTGCGTTCCATAATGTAACCCGTATATTTGGGTACAGTCGTTCTGCCGCTTGTTTGTACCTCTTTTTACGAGCCGCCTTTTCCTCGTGCACTCCCTGCAACCTCACGCCAGCACCTTTCTGCCACTTCATCGGATGCACCATAACGTAGGGAATCTGGTAGATTTCAAGGCCAGTTTTGAGCCTTTCATAATCCCCCAGCATCTTTTGCACCCTTGCAGCCTTTCCGAAATCCATATCATCGGGGCGTATGCTTAACTTTTCCAGAAACACGAGCGGCCTGTCATAGTCTTTGAGCATCCTGCCCACCTCCAGAACATCTTTCGGCATCCTCATAACGCCGTCGTTCTCGATTGCTATCCCTCCATTTTTTCCGGGGTCGATTCCGATTATTGTCATTTTATATAGGTTTTAATCTGTATCTCGTTTTCAGTGATATATCTAAACGCCCTTTCCAGTGGTTTCCTGTATTTGCCCACCTTGCCGACAACTGCATCAATTATCAAACCCTCGTCAGGCTCGTCTGTTACTTCCAGAAGTCCCACATCCTCCAATATTTTGCAGAATATCATTTCCTGTATCGGATTGGTAGGGAGTATCTTATAGTGATACTTGTAAAATATCACCGCATCAATCAGCCGTTGCCTGTTCAAAGCTTCAAGCCTTTTGTCCTCTTCCCAGTCGCTCTTTTCCTCTTTCGGGGCATTGTCGTACGCCTTATTGATTGCCGCCGACCTCTTGACTTTGTACGCATTGAGCACCCTGCACAGGTAATCCATTGAAATTTGCCCGTAGTGTTTCCTGTCCTCCGCTTTTATCAATCCGTCCAACTCCCCAACCGCCAACATCTCAAACGCCAGTTTTACGTCCTTGATTGACAAGCCGCCGTAATACTTTGATAGCACACTCGCAAACCGCACGACAATATATTGCTCGTCCTCTGGACTGGAATAACGGTAGCCAATATCGCGGACAATCCAACGCATCGCATCACGCAGTTGCTTTGTCATTTCCACAGAATCAAGGTCGCGTATGCTCGGCTCTGTGCTTGCGCTTACTATTGCCCGCTCGTTGTCCCCAAGTATCCCAGTGACCGCTGGCAGTATCGCCTTTCTGTATTCCTTTGGCGACTGGAATTTATGATATTTAATTATTTCATTCATTGCAGCGAATTTATGTAGTCAAACATCCCACCGAGGGCGCTCTGCTGTTTCCTGTGGACTTTGTTTTTCTCCATATCCCCTCGGATGAAATTCCGCGCCGTTGCTATCCAGTCCCGTTTCTTCTTCCCTCCCTGTGCAGACCAATCCGACACCGCATAGAAATAATACGCAATATCAATGTCGGCAAATTCTTCTTTGTCAAACTCTTTACTGAACAAGTCAAGGTCGTTGTATCTGGAATCAGCAAACAGGCAAAGGTTTTCTGTCGTTCCTTTCTTTTTATATGTTATATTATCTTTCTTTATATTATTCGTTACTGAATCAATACCGCCCCCCGTTACTGAAACAATACCACCATTATCGTTTTTTGATAATACCGTTACTGAATCAATAACGGGTCGCAATGCTTTATAGTGGCAGAACTTCACTCCAGAAACAAATACCTCATTTTTTGCAAGCATCCCCTTTTCTATCAGCCTGTCAAGGATGCCCTTTGCATTTGCTTTCGTTACATTCAACGCACTCGCTACATAGGACAGACTGCCATAAAATTCCGTGTCAGCATCTTGACTGAATCCATAAATCAAAGACCAACAGAGCAGCTCGTTCCCTTTCAGCTTCAACTCTGTTATCGCAAACCCAGGCACAAGGATATAGTTATCAGTGTCAAAGTTCTGTTTCATTATATCAAAAATGCCCCAAATTTCGGGGGCTTGCTGCCACAAGTCCCCTACTTTTCGGAGCTTTATAATCCATTTTCGCGTATGGCAGTACGCTTCGTTTCGTCAAAATTAAACATCTTTTTTTGAATCTGCAATTTTTTCGAGTGCCTCCGCAATCCGCTTCAAATACTCCGGCACTCTTTCCAGAAATCTCTGTTCAATTATCGTCATCATTTTTCAATCAGTTTATTACTCGGTTGTAGCATCTCTTTCACTTCGCTAATCCTGTTGTCGTTTGCCACCAGACTAACGACAGGGTATCTGCTCTTTGAGTTTGGTTTGTTAGATTTGACAAACTGCACGGACAGGTCGAAAACGGTCTGCGTCACAGTGCCCCTCATTTGCTGCACTGCATCAAACGACTGCCGTATGTTCTTTATCGAACTCGCCTGTCCTTTTGTGCTGAACTGCCATACGCCAACCACACCGCGCACGGCGGGAATCACGAAACGCATCGTCAGCACAATATCCCAGTTGTCCTGCCCCCTCTTTGTAGGGTATCTTTTCAGTATGCGCTCCAAAAGTTGAGGATGTTCCGTAACAGAAAATTCCTCATACTCTTTGCCAGTCCATACCTTGAACAATTCCCCATCACCGCTTGCAACCAGTGCCCCAGCATCGTCCCTGTATTCATAGCGCTCGTTGCAAACCTCAGTGGCATCATCGGAGTAGAAAATAATCTGGATAGTGTTTGGCTCTCCGAGTGTCTTTGTGAAAAGGTCTGCATACTTGCCAGTAGCAATAAACCAGTCCACAGAAGTAGGATAACCTTTTTCGGTCTTTTTGCCTATCCTCAACCGTCCCACCTCTGGGAGCATTGTACCCTCTTTAGGTCTTATTATTCGCCCTTTCATATTATTTTCGGTTTTTTGCCCGTTTTAAGGCGTTTTGGCTCTCGGTAATGTAATTATATACCCCAAGGGCAAAAACGCCTTATTTGGGCAGTTATTTGGCTTCTGCGGCTATTCCTCACTATCTCCGAACAACGGGGCACTTTCTTCTTCGTCTGGCTGCTTTTCCTTTGCCAGTCCTTTCTGTATGACTTCCGCGAGGGAAAGTGTCAGCACATTATTCTCCAGTGCATCCTCCCCGTCAAGGTCAATGCTGCCGTGAACAATAGTGACGATGTTGTCGCGCTTCTCGTCCTCAATTGCTGCCAACGCCAACAGGTGGGGTATCTTTTCCAGATTCTTGCTGCCTGTCTGGTCTTTCAGTGTGTAAGTCGGCCCCTTTCTCCAGTCCTTTGGTGCAAAATTGAAGATGCGCTCTATCGGTGTGCCGAAGTTTTCTTCCCACATCATTTTATAGAGGGCAAGCTGGAGTTCGCAATCCTCATTGAATCCTTTGCGGCCGCTCTTGAAGTCCACGATAGCAGTGAAGTCGTTGCCCTTTTTGGGGTCGGTCATTATGCACGGTAAATCAATGCACCCGGCAAAATGATATTGCCCGGAAACCAGTCCAATCTCAACGGCCAAAGGGCGCACGTTGTAATCCTTGACAAACTGGGCGAAAGAAAGCACATCCTTTTTAATTCTCTCGTGCCATTCCCCGAATACCCTCTCGGGCAGATTCTCCCGTTCCATATATGCACGCAATTCGTTGCCCACATTGTCAAAGCTGAATCTGCGATTTATTATCAGCCTTTCAAACTGGGCGTGCATAAACGTTCCGTATGCTGCTGCAAGGTCGCGCTTCTCTGTTGCCGCTTCCATTCCGTTCTGTGCGTACCACTGCAACAGGCCATAGGGTGTCGGCATAACACTGCGGAGAAGTGTTGTGACACTGGGATAAAATACGGGAGTATCATTCTCAAACCTGTAATAATACCGCCAGCCCTCTGTGTCCAGTCTGTAAATCTTGTAGTCAGGCTCTTTCAGTGCATCTGCATTGAAGTACTGCGCCTTGATTTCCTCAATTGTAAAAGTTTCGTTCATCGTCTTTGTGTTTTATTGGTTAATAAATTATTCTCCGATTCTGTTCCTTTTGCCTTCGAGTTCTTCCCTCTTTGCATCTATCAGTTTCGCAATCTTTGGGGCGTGTGCCATATCAGCAATAATATATTGAGCAACCCCCTTGAACGTAGCCTGTGTCAAAAACTGCTCGTAAAACCTCTGTAACGCATCAAAGTGTAGTAAGTCGAAGTTGGGATAATCTGCGTGAATCTCTCCGTCTTTGGTTATGACGATTGCGATTTCTTCTTTGGTAAATTGGTCTTTCATCTCTCTTTGTTTTTTTAGCTTGTATTATTTGCGTTTCGCTTCTTTGATATAATCGTGGAAGAACAGGCTGAAAAGTACCGCAGCAATTCCAACCGTGATAAAATGCACCCAGTTAAACCAGATGCCCACCACCGCCGTTACGAGGACTATGCCCCAGATAATTGTCCAGAATAAGTTAATTGCTTTCATTTTGTAATGGTTTAATGTTGAATAATTCGTCTGCCGTGCAACCTGTCATTTCGCAAATGATTTGAACGGTAGTGGGCGATATGCGCTCCACCTTTCCAGAGCAAAGATTTGTCATATTGACACGCTGATTTTCGGGCGTTGTGTCCGGCCAAAGCCGTGCCGCGATGTCCTGCTTCAAGACCTTGCGCCCGTTGGCTCTCGCGGCTTTGATTACTTCGTTTAGTCTAATCATCTTTCGTACATTAAGGTTTTATGGGTTTCAGCAGTTGCCCGCGATTCCCGCGTTGCTACTGCATCGTAAAAAGTATCACTATATCCACACACGGGGCAGCCGTAGATGTTAAATATTCTGCCCTCATCGTCCGTTTCGTAATCAATATATTCAAGGTGTCCTCCACAGTCCGGGCAGTCCCCTTTCTCAATCAATGAAAGGCCGAGGAACAGGTCTATCGCCCTGTCGTCTGGACTGATACTAAAATAGTCCTTGATTACCTGTGCAGCACCCAGTCCACAGGCGGGAAGCAGGTCGCGCATCTTTTTGCCCACATACTCGCCCCCAATCTCTCCGAAGTTGTCAAGGATGCAGGTGGCAGGCTCTGTTTCATACCGGACACGTGCGCCCTGTCTTTTTACCGCATTTATAAATGCTTTGTAAATAGTATCGTTTGCGATTACCATAGCCGTGCCCTCCATTATTCGTTGTTATCCTCCGTTGCCGCTTGATAACCCAACGCAAACCACGCCAGTATCAGCATTGCCAAATCCTCAGAATTTCTGTCCTCGTGCAGCCAGTTATTGAGTGCCCTCTGTACGCAGGTATGGTCAGTGGCATCCGCTATCTCGGCAACAATTTTGCGCACCTCCCAGAATGTAATTGCGCCCCGTCTGTAATCTTGCAACGCTTCCAGAAGCGCAGCAGAAATCTGTTCTTTTGTTTTCATCTTGAATCTGTTTTTATTCATCTGCGGAAAAGGCCGCATCCTTTTAGTATCTATCGTTCACAAAATTAAAACGAATTTTTTATTCCACCAAATTTTTGTGCGAAAGTTTTAAAAATATTTTTTCCGTGTTCCTGTTATCTGTATCTTTGAATGAATCAAAACACGAAACATTATGCCAGTACACAAAGTTCAAGGCGGCTACCAGTGGGGCAAATCTGGAAAGGTTTATCCGACAAAGGAACAGGCTGAAAAGCAAGGCCGCGCAATCTATTCTTCAGGGTATAAGGAAAAACCCAAAAAATAAGGTTTTCCTTTTGTCCACCTTTTGACCATAACGCCCCGCACATCTGGGGCGTTTGTGTTTCCTGTTTTTTGCCATTTTTTTGCCGTTTTTAGGCCGTTTGCCCTGTCGGGTATATAATTACACAATAAAGGGGCAAATCCCGTGAGAAATGCCCCTTTTTCGCTTCTGGGAGGTTTTATTTAACCTTGCTCGCCCTGCCCCCCAGTTTTATTACTCTCCGCTTCTCATTGATATACTTTACAGTGGCTGCAAAACTATACGTGCCGTCTGCCTGTCTGTATTCCTCCGGGAACGAAGCACCAATACTGGAGGACTTCTCGATTATCATTCCGTCCTTTGTCTTAAACGTGCTTTTCATACTCGGACCATAGAAGAAATCCTCAGTCCTTATAGTGCTGCAAAGTTCAAGACCTCTCAGTTGAATCTTGCTGCCGACCTCATATTGTGCAGCCTTGCTCTGCCAGTCCCCAAGTGTAAGGCTTTCTTCGTACATCTTGATAGCAAACCACACGCGGAAGATTTCACTTGCGAGAATGTACCCCTCAGCAAACGCCCTCTTAATTCCGCTCTTGAATCCCTCCTCGAAAGCGCCGTCTGTCCACTGCTCATCGTCATTCGGCAAGGTTGCAACATATTTGGCGACCTTTGCAGTATATCTCTCGTCCTCTTTGAAGTGGTCAGCCCTCTGTGACAGATACCAGTCGAATACCAGTGTATTTGTCCCCGGTATTTTCTTGTCCCCCTCACGGTAAGACTTGCTCCAGACGTCCGTAACCTCTTTTTTGTATTTGCGTACAACATCCACCATAAGGGACACCTTGTAGCCAATCTGCCAAGAATGGTCGGGAACGGACCACCCTCCGAAAAATTCTTCGCAGCATCCAAGGTTGCAGGTTATAATCTTATAAAGCTCGATTGTAAACTGGCACAGGTTGCCATTATTGAAAATGTATTTGCCGCAACTGCTGCCTATCTGCATCCACTCCCCAGTTTCGGGCTTGTGTATAATGTGGGACAGTTTGCGGTTGTTATGCCTTTTTCCGCAATAGTCGCACTTTGTGTATTGCATTCCATACTGGGCGGGAATACCGCCGTAGTATTGGCTGCTTATCATTGAAACAAACCCCTCGTCGTAGTGAACATCTGCCACCAGCACCCAGCCGTTTGCCGTGATGTCCTCGACCTCAACTTCCAGCACTTCCAACTGCTTCCGCTCTCTGTCCAGACCACGCTCCCCGTCGCACTTCCACTGAATTAAAGTGGTCTGTGTTTTCCACATCGGCGCTGAAAAGGTAACGGTCGGTTTTTGGGCGAGATGCTTGCTCGCTTTCTCTATGCGTTTTTCGACCTCTTTGCGGCTCTCTGGTAAAATATAGAACTTCATTTTCTTTTCCTCCGTTTTATTCAAATTCTACGATACTTGCTATTTTCCCGAAGGTGACTGCATCAATACCATTGCGGTACGCCACATCAACGGCCTCGTTTACCTTATTTTCTTTCAGCAACTCATAAATGAACAGGCACGCGGTGCGAATCCTTTGTGCAGCCAGTGCTTTTTGAGATTTGTGCTTCATTTTCCCGCCCTCCCTTATGCTACGTAAAAACTAATCTTGATACCCCTGCGAAGTTTGCATACGCAAACATCGTCCATTGAGTTAAATGCCCTGTCGAGCAGCCTTTCTGCCAGTGCATTGTCGCCCACCATATTGAGCAGACCCTTGACACCGACCAGTGTGTTAATCTTTTTACCTTCGTGGATGCCGGAAACCTTGATTTTAAAGTTCCTGTTAATTTCTTTGCTTGAGTAAGTCATAACCTCAGTTTTTGTTCGTTCTTGGAAAACCCCAAGTGGTGTTTGTTTCATCTTTCAGTTACAAAATTAAAACGAAATTTTTAATTAGACAAACATTGCCCGTAAAAATTTTAATATTTTTTTAAATATTTTTCGTTTTACCCAGTAGGTGTGCTTGTGGCCGTGATTTTTCATCAAAAAAATTTTTGCACCCCCTCCGTCCCTGCACTGATTCCCACAGGGACAAACGCCTGCCGTGGATTTTCCCCTTATTTTTTGCAGATTTCCCCGTATTCAGCCGATTGCTGCCACGCATATACAATTTACCATTGCGAAACAAACTGGCAGAATATGGCAGTTTTGTGCCATTAGAACGAATTGTGCGTTTAGGCCGCTGGATTACGATTTCGGCGGGGATTCTGGGGCGTTCCTCTTTTATATATACTATTTATTACCCAGAATCTTTCTGGATTTTCCCGTTATCTGGGTATTTGTCCAAAAATCCCCCGAAAATGCCCTTATTTTCCCGCAATTTTCCGAATAAGCGGCGTTTTTCCTGTGGGATATGCAATTTATCACACAAGAAACAAAACCGTTAGAAACGCCAGTAAACGGCTCATACGAAAACCTCCCCACGCTGAAAAAACTCAAAAGGCGCAGGGAGGAAAAAACAATGAGGATGAAGAAACCGATACAAATATACAGAACTTTTCAAAAACAAAGGGGAGTGCGCCAACACTCCCCCCTGAGTTACAAACAAATTTTTATGACTATGGCACAGTAACCAATGCAAAGATAGAAAAAAGCCGCGACTTTCACAAGCGGCGGCTCAAAATGTGTCTATATGCGAAAAGAAATATCAATGCAAATATAATCAATCCTCGATAACCACAAAAACAATATCGTCAATGTTGGTATGAGGATTCCGTGACACTGCATCGATTTGCCTGTTCTTTACGGCTTTCATCTTCCAGAGGAAACCGAGAAACCGCTTGTGCTGCACCGTTTCGGAAATAATGAGGGAATCCTTTGTTACCAGTTTGCCCTCAAAGGTCTTATCCGTCAGCAAGCCGTCAAACTCGTACCAGGGGTCGCCGCAATGCACTGCCACCGCAGGGGTCGGCACGGAGTCCCGTATGATTACGGTATCTCGTGGGGCAGCACTCATTTCGATAATCGTCTGCATCTGCGTTTCGTTCACGCTACGCAGCTCCCGATTTTTCGCGGTAAGGCTGCTTATCAAGGCTGCATCTGCCGCCCGTAACCTCTCATATTCTTCAAGGTTAAGTGTCAGTGCCTTTACCCTCGCCGCGCTCAAACTATCCTTTGTGCGATACTTCTCACAGTCCGAAGAAAGGATTTCCGTGTTCGTCTTGTAGCGGGAGCACTCGTCACGCAGGGCGTTTATCCTCTGGGACTGCAAAACTATTGCGGCCAGCAAGACTATTGCGGCGATGATACAAATTAAAATAATCTTTCTTTCCATACGTTTCTTGGTTTATACTTGTTTCTCAACTTTACTTTCGCCAGGCTTTCGCAGCCATAGAAGATTTGTTTCCACGCATCATCTATCTGTGCCCAGGCCTTTTTCCGCGCATTGTAAGAACGGCATCCCTTTGCCCTCCCCAGATAGGAATTGATACAGGCGATAAAACTCTCCCTCTGGGAAAAGGCGGATTTTCTGCTTTTGCGCATAAGCTGGTTGTAGGCATAAATCCTCTTGCGAAAGTTGCCGATACTCCTATTGGCGAGATATAACCTATCGGCCTTGATAACATAGCCGATAATTTTGACCCCCTTTTTCGCATCTTGGAAGTACCGCTTATCCTTATGCAGCTCAAGGCCGGTATCATTGTATATAAACTGCTCTATTTTGGGTATAGAGTGCAATAGATAGGGCTTGTCCCAGTGCAGCAGAAGAATATCATCAACATATCTCAAAACGGCAATCCCCAGCGACTCTACATATTTGTCCGAGGCCGTTAGCACCAGGTTGGCGACAATCTGGGAGTTTACACTGCCCATCATAAGTCCCTCGTCTGGCTTGTTGGTTATGAGACTTTTCTCTTTGGGATAACCCCTCCAGTCCTCCGGGTTGCCGCAAATGTAGAAGTCCTTTTCCGGGGCATAGAGCAGGATTTTTTCAAGTAGCCATAGCAGCAAGGG
>JAEIGA010000913.1_pt1 | contig 44098 bp, 33 predicted proteins | sample 9270691 | NCBI WGS metagenome assembly JAEIGA01 (sample SAMN17057246, study PRJNA624740) | gut metagenome | biome: biome; isolation source: fecal sample | host: Bos grunniens | place: China: Xizang | collected 2019
CCGTATTGCTACTTCATTATGCTGCCCCTCGACTTGCATGTGTTAAGCCTGCCGCTAGCGTTCATCCTGAGCCAGGATCAAACTCTCCATTGTAAAAAATTATAATGTATTGTTAGAGTCCTGACTGTTTCAATTTTTCCTAAAAGGAAATTGACAGATAAATACTACACTTTTCTCTCAATATATAAAACCAGTAAATCAAAGAACCATTTTTAATTCACTTTCAAACCTCAACTTTTTGAGGCGGGAAAGTGGTGCAAAGGTAAGGCAAATTTTTCAAACCACCAAATTTTTGGAAGATTTTTTTTAAAAAATTTTTCTAAGAACCATTTGCGTTGTCTCGCCTGTTTTAGAGGCGAAAGCGGTTGCAAAGGTAAGACAAAATTTTTAAACTACCAAATTTTTGATGAACTTTTTTTTCATCGCCTTTTTAAAGAACCTTTGTGCTTTCAAGTCATACGCTGTATTTCTTGATTGCGGGTGCAAAGGTAGTACATATTTTTTAATCTCCAAACATTTTTGAAACTTTTTTTACTATTATTTTTACTCTTATTTGACACATTGCTGTATATCAACACTTTACGCCTAAAAGATTTTTTTAGACCATTTTTCCCTTTATATAATATATATAGGTATAGTCCTTTTCCGTAACTTTGACACAATCGAGAGGGTGTGTTACTTTTTCGCAAAAAGCATCAGTTTATACCTTTCAGAGTGGGATTTTTTCTCGATTTTATTTCGCTCAACCCCTAAAAAGTAGATCAATCTATCTGAGACAATGATGAGATTTAACTCCATTTTCTTCTATAGAGGTACAGAATAGTGGATATAAGCGAGGGAGAATATCGTAAAAAAGGGCGCAAAAAAAGAGGAGCCACCCGAAAATATCGGATGGCTCACTATAGAGAGGGGGCAACTACCCCACTACATTCATAGAAACTTCTTAGAAAATCTCCTTACGGATGATAGTCTGCTCACGATCTGGACCTACAGAGACTACTGCAACCTCGGTGCGAGTGAGTTCCTCGACCTTTGCGATATAGGCCTTAGCATTGGCTGGTAGATCCTCGTAGTGCTTAACGCCTGTAATATCCTCGCTCCAACCATCGAGTTCGATATACTCTGCCTCGACACGCTCAAGCTGCGCAATAGTTGATGGAACATAGTCGATATGCTTACCATCGAGCTTATAGCCTGTGCAGATGCGAATCTTCTCAAGACCCGAAAGAACGTCGAACAACATCAACGAGAGGTAGTTGATACCGCTAATACGGCGCACGTGGTTGAGCACCACAGCATCAAGCCAACCCACACGACGTGGACGACCCGTTACAGTACCGTACTCGTGGCCACGCTCACGGATATATTCTGCACGCTCATCGAACAACTCAGTGGGGAATGGGCCCTCACCAACACGTGTGGTGTATGCCTTTGCAACACCCATAACATTATCTACGTAGCGTGGAGCAAGACCAGTATTAACTGGAACACTTGCAGCAGTAGGGCTTGACGAGGTTACAAATGGATAGGTACCGTGGTCGATGCAGAGCATAACACCCTGAGCACCCTCGAACAATACCTTCTTACCCTCCTCAACGAGGCGATTCAACAAAACTGATGTATCGCAAATCATTGGGCGGAACTTCTCACCAAGAGCGAGGTACTCGTTATAGATGGTATCGAAGTCACAAGGCTCCATACCGAGAGCCTGAAGCTCCAAATTCTTCTGAACCAAAGCATCGCGAAGACGCTCAGCAAAGTACTCCTTATCCAAGAGGTCACCCATACGGATACCTACACGACTATACTTATCGGTATATGCAGGACCGATACCCTTCTTTGTTGTACCAATCTGACGGCCACCCTTAAGTGCCTCATAGGCACCATCGAGCATAGAGTGATATGGCATCACACAAGCAGCACGGTCGGAGATGAAGAGCTGGTAGTCGGTGATACCTGCGCTATGCAAGCGCTCCAACTCCTCAAGCAACGACTTAGGGTTGATGACCATACCATTGGCCATTACATTAATGATATGTGGATTAAAGATGCCAGATGGTATTGACTGCAACGCAAACTTCTTACCGTCGAAGACGATAGTGTGACCAGCGTTATTACCTCCCTGATGGCGCACAACGACGTCGGCACCGCCAGCATAGAAGTCCGTAATTTTTCCCTTACCTTCGTCACCCCACTGGGCACCAACAACAACCAATGTGTTATTCATAGTTACAATATTTAAAGTCGCGCGAAATAGCGACATAATTTTACGCCTACAAAATTAGTAAATTTTATATTACTTCAAACATTTAGCCAAAGGAAAGTTATCAACAGGTTATAAAATTATCCCCACCCCACTACTTCGCAGGGCGATTTATGAGGTGTTCCATAACTATAACCACAATAACTCCCATAGCAAAACCATTTCCAAAGAGTGGCTCGATAACCGAAGGGACAACTCCGCGAGGCATCATCTGGAAGAGGAGGGCAACCATAATAGGGAGACCAATGGTGAGACCATCGGCGAAACTCTGGACAGATTTTGTGTTGTGGGTCATCTCGAAGCCCGCAGCCAACTGCGTACCCATCAAGAAGAGGAGTATAACTCCGATGACGGGGTTAGGTATATTGAGCAACACCCATATAAGGTCGGGGTACAAGGCACACAGGGCCAATAGGATGGTGGCAGGGACTAATGCCCAACGTGAGGCACAACCCGTAGAGGCGATAACGCCTGGACTCATCGAGTAGTTTACAGGACCAAGGACTCCCATAGCTCCCGACACCACATTCATCACACCCGTAATGCGGACTCCACGCTTAAGGCGCGAGTCCATACCATCGACATTGAGCATACGGCCAAGTGACTCGATAGAGCCAATATCGTTAATCAACAGCGCGATATAGCAAATAACAAAGGCCACGACAAGGCTCGCACTAACCTCGACATCGTTAAGGAGGAGACCTCGAAGCGACACAGCACTATCGGCCGACTCAGGCATAGGAAAGATGAGATAGTAGGCCACGCTACCCACGACCAGAGCAATGGGGATAACCAAACTCTTGGCCACATCCTTCAACGTGCGATTCATAACAACCATAGCGACACACCCCACAACGGCAAATACAAGGCCAAAGAGGTGAACACCCTCAGAGGCTCCTGCAGGAAATACAAGTCCCTTGATGACTGTGGAGAGGGTGAAGGCGATGAGCATAAGGATAACGATGACAATACGTGGGGTGAAGAGGCGTTGTACGAAGCGCAACATATTGCCAAAGGTGAGCAGGGCCACCAACGCTCCTCCAAGGGCTATTGAGGTATAGATGGCCGAGACACTCGCCCCAGCACCCAACGACGACAGCACCCCGACAAGGAGTACGGCAGCAGGGCCTACGACCAAGGGCATACGGTGACCCCAAAGCACCTGAACGAGTCCCGTGATGCCCATCACGGCAAAGAGTTTCTGGGCATAAAATAGTTTCTCGCCAGGCGTACCTTGTGCCACGAAGACACTCGTAGCAACTACAGCAACAGCCAATATGAACCACTGCATAGCATATAGCACCATCTGACCGATGGGCAGTCTATCGTCGATATAATACTTTAGTTTCATACATCTATTTTTTTAGCACGAGGGCAAATATACAAAAATTATTTTAGTTTCTAACCCAAACCCCACCACCCTTTTACGCAACAAGGGGTTAAGTTACTTAAAACTCAACCCCTCAAGGAATACTATGTGATACTTTAGACCTCCTACTTCTCCCACTCGAACTTCTCGAAATCGGAATCGGCACTACGCCACGTAGGACGACGCATAGCGTAGATGATAAATGGAATTCCCACGAAGATAATAGCACCAACGATAAGCACCACAAACCACACCGTCTTGCTACCTACGGCAATCTGTGACGGTGGAATGAAGCTAAGAACGAAGGCCAAGAGTGAGCCACAGAAGCCCAAGCCCGCCAAGATCCACATCAGGCCGTTACCCTTAGCACCAAGGCGGAATGGACGCTCCCTCTTAGGGAGTTTATAACGGAGGGTGATGGCTGCGGCAAACATCAACATATACATAATCAAGTAGAGCAGCACGGTCATCTGCGAGAGGATCTGGTAGAAGCTCTGCACCGAGGGCATCACCACGAACAACAGACCAAGGATAGTGACAATGACACCCTGAACAAGCAAGATATTGCGCTGAACACCCTGGCTGTTTGTCTTCTGGAAGAATGGGGGCAAGTATCCTGCGCGACCCACGGTGAAGATACCCTTCGAAGGACCTGCAACCCACGTAAGCACACCTGCCAAGACTCCAAAGACCAACATAACGGCTATCACTGAGCCCATCCACGACATACGCAAGTAACTGAAATAGTTGTCGAAGCCGATGAGCAGGGTCTGCGTAAGGCTAATATCCTTAGCAGGAACTATGATACCGAGGGCGAACGTGCCTAAGATAAATATCAGAACGGTGATGAGTGAGCCGATGATGATGGCACGTGGGTAGTTGCGTTTGGGGTTATCGACCTCCATAACGTGGATACCCATCATCTCCATACCAGCATAGAAGAGGAAGATACTACTTGCCAAGACAAGGTTATCGAAATTTGAGAGGTCGGGGAAGAAACCATTCTTCATCGGCAAGTTGTTGTGTCCTCCCGTGGCGAGGTAGATTATGGCCAACAGGATGAGCAGACCCGCAGGGATGATCGTACCGATAATACCACCCCACTTACTCACCTTACCTACCCAGCCGAGACCCTTGAGCGAGATGAACGTCGCAATCCAATAGATGGCCAGAACGACAACAAGCGTAAAGAGCCTATTCGAGGCCAGTGCAGCATCGGTAGTGGTGTCCATACCGATAAAGGCGATGCTCACAGCACCAAAGGTAAGCACCGTGGGATACCAAATCGTCGATTGAATCCACTGCAACCAGATGGCAAGAAAACCTGCTCGCGCACCAAAGGCCTCACCAACCCAGCGGAAGACACCGCCCTGTTTCTCGGCAAACATAGCGGCAAGCTCCGCTGCAACCATCGCCGTAGGGATAAGGAAGACAATGGCTGCGAAGAGGTAGTAGAATGCCGATTGCAAACCATAGATGGCCTCGGTGGCCAGACCTCGAAGACTTACCACAGCCGTAACATTCATTATGGCCAACGTCATCACACTAAGACGAAAGGCCGTAGACTTACTATTACTCTGCATAACATTGAAGTTTTAATTATACCTTCGATCATTACGCAATTATAGTGCAAATCAAATAAAACCGAGTTTTTTTAAACTACTCCCTCGTGCGCGCGTATATAAATATAGGTATAGCATAAAGTGGACTAATCTAATCAAACAATAGCGCATATATACTACCTATAGACCATTATGACTTAGAACCCACAGCATATTATATTGATAATCAGAGCAAATCAGCCCGTATGCAATAGTCTTTACTTTTACTAATTTAATACATTATAAATTACACTTATAGACCAATAGATATAAAGAATAGAAAAACTATTGTAATTGACGAAATATATATTATCTTTGCAACAGGAAAAGGAAATAAGAACAAAAAACAATAAACCTATAAAACTTAAAAGAGTATGAAAGATTTGAAAGGAACTAAGACTGAGAAGAACTTGTGGGAGGCTTTTGCTGGTGAGTCACAGGCACGTAACAAGTATACATATTTTGCATCAAAGGCTAAGAAGGACGGCTACGTTCAGATTGCTAAGATTTTCGAGGAGACTGCTGCTAACGAGAAGGAGCACGCTGAGATTTGGTTCAAGTTGCTTCAGGGCATCGGCTCAACTGCCGAGAACCTCAAGTCTGCTGCTGAGGGTGAGAACTACGAGTGGACAGATATGTACGCTCAGATGGCAGTAGATGCTCGTGAGGAGGGCTTCGACCACATCGCATTCCTCTTCGAGCAGGTTGGTAAGATTGAGCGTGAGCACGAGGAGCGCTACCGCAAGCTCTTGGCTAACGTAGAGGGTGGCTTGGTATTCTCTCGCGACGGCGATATGATCTGGCAGTGCTCAAACTGCGGCCACATCCACGTAGGTCAGAAGGCTCCTGAGGTATGTCCAGTATGTGTTCACCCACAGGCTTACTTCCAGATTAAGGCTGAGAACTATTAATAGTCTACAAAACCAATAGAAATAGCCCTGCCCAGTTCGGGTTGGGCTATTTTTTGCATAAGGATAATCTATGAATACTCTATCAATCATAGCCATTCCGTTTTTAGGAACAATCCTTGGTGCTTCGACCGTACTTTTCGCGCGTCGAAGCGTCTCGGCACGGCTCAACAATGCCCTGCTCGGCTTTGCGGCAGGAGTGATGGTGGCAGCCTCTGTTTGGTCACTCATCATCCCCTCGATAGATCTCGCCGAGTGGATGGGGCGCTTAAGTTGGATACCTGCTGCCGTAGGCATCATCCTCGGTATGCTCTTCCTGCTGCTGTTGGATAGCCTCGTGCCCCACACCCACCCAGGCACCGACACACGCGAAGGACTGAAGTCCTCCTTGGGTAAGCGACAGATGCTTATGCTTGCCGTGACACTCCATAACATCCCCGAAGGTATGGCCGTGGGAGCAGTTATTGCGGGTGCGCTTACGGGAAACACAGGCATCACCATAGCCTCAGCCACGGCACTGGCGATAGGTATGGCAATACAGAATGTACCTGAGGGGGCTATAATCTCCCTACCGCTACGTGCCGATGGAGCGAGTCGTCGTCGCGCCTTCTCACTCGGAGCGCTCTCTGGCATCGTCGAGCCCATCTCGGCATTAGTGATGGTACTTCTGTTCGACCATATAGCCCCTCTACTACCCTACTTGCTCTCCTTCTCGGCAGGAGCGATGCTCTACGTCGTAGTCGAGGAGTTAATCCCCGAAACACAGCAGGGCCAACACTCCGACATCGGAACCATAGCCTTCGCCATAGGCTTCGTTATAATGATGATCTTGGATGTAGCGCTATCATAGCCGACATAAAAAAGAGTGAGGGTGTCCGTTTCGGGACACCCTCATCATTTATCGAATCTCTTCTACAAAGATTACTCCTCTGGGTTTACTTTGTGAAGCTCAACCTTGAACTCCAAAGCCTCGTTAGGACCAATCTTTGGAGCTGAACCACGCTCCTTATAAGCCAACTCAGATGGGATCCACAAAGTGATCTGACCACCCTCGCCAACGAGTTTCATACCCTCAGTCCAACCGCTGATAACACGGTTCAAAGCGAATGAGATAGGCTCACCACGCTCGTAGCTTGAGTCGAAGACCTCACCAGTGCGAGTCTTACCCTCGTAGTCTACCTTTACTACATCGGTATCCTCAGTAGCGAAGACGTCGTTACCCTCGCGGTCGATACGATAGAGCAAGCCAGAAGCGGTCTTAACAACGCCCTCCTGAGCCTCAACCTCCTCCAACCACTTAGCTGAAGCAGCTGCATTCTCCTCCTTAGCCTTTGCGAACTCTGCAGCAGCCTTCTCCTGCATACGCTTAGAGTGGTTAGCGAAAGCCTGGTTGATCTGCTGAGTGTTCATACGAAGCAATGAGTCAGCCAACTCAACACTCTCCAACGCAAAAGCATCGTCCATAGCACCAAGGATATCCTTCAACACGATATCTGCATCTACAGACTTAACAGCAGCACCGAAGTTCTTACCAATCATAGTAGATACGCGCTCGCGTGTGAACTCCTCGTTGAATACTGGAGGCAATGCTGGAAGTGTATCAGGCTGGTCGCTACCAGACATCTCGCGCATACGCTTAGTGTTCATAAATGGCATCAACACAGTGAACTGGTACTGCATCATATCGTTGCGAAGCTGCTGTACCTCCTCGCCCTCCAAGTCACCATTCTTGTAGAAATCCTTGAGGTTTGCAATGATGACGTCGCGATCCAAGTCCAAATCCTCCATACCGAAGCGGAGGTTCATACCCAAATCAACACCGATAGCGTAAGACAATGAATCGATCTGCTTAGATCGGTTGCTGCCACAGCCTGTGACACTCAACAAGGTAGCAACAGCTACCACAAAAAGAATTACTTTTTTCATCGTTTAATTAATTTAAAAATATTGTTATGTGCTAATCTATTCTGTTATTTTCTGTTCCTCGGTAGCCTCCGCTGGCGTCACTGCCTCAGTCGGTTGCTCCACCTCCTCAGATTCTTCAGCCTCATCGCTCTCTGGGGCATCTACATCGACCTCATCATCGCCAATAATCAACGTCACACCATACTTATCCTTACCTACATAATCCTTAAGATCCTCTATCGTTACCTCCTTAAGGGTAAACGCCTCGGCAGGAAGCTCCTTATGCTGGAAAGCAACGTAGCGCGATATGATATTATTGCGGAGGTTGATAAGTCTTAGCAACTGCTCGTCGGCCATATCGCCATAGAGCCTCTTGGCCTTATCGTGCGAGGTCATACCGTGTGGGTCGATACCTCGTGCCACAAGCATAGAGTCGGCAAAGTCGCGCACAGCGCTACCCGAAATCTTCATCTCGTTGATACGTGCAAAATCCAACATATCGAGGAAACCACTTTGGCTACCCTCGGTAGCATTGTAGTAGGCAATCTTGAGGTTGAGATCGTTAATCTTCTGCACGGCGCGCTTATAGTTTACACGAGGTGCAAGGCGCACCTTGAGCGTACTATCTGCCTTGATAGCCTCGGCCATAGCGTCGATACGAGCATAGTCCTCGGAGTCGAGACCTGGAGCCAAGATATCTATAGGCACACTCTGGAACGTCTCCTGCTTAAGTGGGTTCATCCACTGGAAAGGCGACGCAGCGACCTTCAACAACACATTACCCACAGCGCGCCAAATAACCTTGCGCAACGAGAACTCAGGAGAGTTGATATCTCCAGAGATAGGTATATCGAGGTCGATATGTTTGTTATGGTCGGTAAGTACGTAGATACCGAGTTTCATAGGCAACTTATACTCCACATCAAGACTCTTATCCTTGTCGCCCACCTGGAAGTTGTATGTTCCAAACTGGTTTACACCGCTAAGCGCACCATTTGTCACGACGTTCTGCGAACGGATAGTCATATTTCCCGACTCTACGGGGAAGGCGGTGAAGTGCTCGATATATGTAGAAAAGGCCTGCATATCGACATTCGAGAGCATCGCCAAGAGGCTCTGGTTGTAGAAGTCGGTGAGCGAACCCTCCCACTGAATCATAGCATCGCCCTGCTTAGGAAGGCGCGAGCGGACAACAATCCTATTCTTTGACATCAACTCGAAATCCTTGCTATCCACCGAGAGGTTGGTGAGCGCATAGTTGAAAGGCTCGTGCATAGTATAGTCCTCATAACTAACCTCACCACCGCGGAAGCGTAGTGTGCCGACGCTAAACTTAACATCCTCGAAAGGAGTCTCCTCCTCGGAAGTAGTCACCGTAACACGCTCCTTGACATCGTACATCTGGTCGCCAACAGCCTCGGCAGTACTCTCCACACTAATCTCAGGGTCGCTAAAGAAGAGTTCGTCGAAGTTGGTTGTGCCATCCTCGAAGAGTGCAAAACGTGTGGCGTAGTTATCGACATTTATCGCACTAAAAGCAAAGTATTGCTCATTAAGATTTATTCGCTCTGCCGACAAATCGATACTCTCCGCACTAAAGAGGTTGCTACCATCCTTAGCATTAATATGTAGTGACTTAGCCGACACATTACCCTCGATATTCATCGACATAACATCATCGACATTTCCCTCAAGGCTACAATCCACCGACAACGTACCCTCCAAGGCCGATATATTGATTGTCGAAGTGAGATAGTTGTAGATATCCGCGATATTGAAGTTGGTAAGATTTCCATCGAACAGGAAGTCGAACGTGCTCATATTGAAGCTCAACTCGCCCTCCAAAGCACCACCCTCGTTAATGACCGTAGAGAGTGTCACAACCATAGGCTCTTCGCCCAACTCCACACTCGGAGTCGAAAGGTTGAGGGCCGAAAGTCTCCAATCCTGATCGATGGTCTCATCGCGATATAGCACATCTGAGTCATCCAGCGATACATTATTTATAGATATAGTCCACGCCGAAGGCTCACTCTCCTCCTCATTCTCCTCAGAGGTATAGGTAGCAAGGATATAGTCGATCAAAGAGTCGAAATTGAAACTCTCCTCACCCTGCAACACCTGCACCTTTGGCGACTGCACCCTAACAAAATCGACCTGCACAAGGCTACTCAACAAGTCCCAAACCGAGAGTTTTGTCTCCAAACGATTGATACGCACAAACTCTGCCACGGAGTCCTCCTCGTAGAGAACGAGGTTATCCGCCGCAACATCGCCCGAGAACAACTTAATCGAGAGGTTATCCATCGTAAGGCTACGGCCAACAAGTTCCGTATCGTGGTTCTCGACATACTTCTCTGCGATAGGGCCAAGCCATATAACGACAACAGCCAAAACCACCAACAAAAGCGCAACAAGAGCGCCAAGCGTAGCAAGCACTATACGCCATAGTCCCCACTTACGCCTTGTCTTAGGCTCCTCATTTGTGGCAACTTCGTTCAACTCTGCTTTCATATCGACCTGATGTATAGGTTTTTATCTCTCTTATTATCTAACTTGAATTATTTCTGCCACTTCATCGTGAAGTTACGCAATGGGCGCACCAAGAAGCCTGGCAAATAGCGACAGATAGGAATGAAGAGGCGGAACCACCAGTCGGGAACGACGATACTCTTTCCCTTGAACATAGCGTTGATACCTCGACGTGCGCAGCTCTTGGGCGACATAAGGATACCCCACTTAACACCAAACTTCTGCAAATCCTTCGACAAACCATAGAGGTCAGTCGCAATGCCCGCAGGACATAGCGCCGTAACCGTAACACCCGTCTTACGCAACTCCTTAGCAAAGGCCTGAGTAAAACTCTTGACGTAGGCCTTACTTGCGCTATATGATGCAAGGCCTGGGAATGGCATCCAGATAGAGTATGACGACATATTCAACAAATGGCCCTTGCCACGCTTAACCATATCCTGACCATAGAGACGACAGAGGGTGGTGACGGTCAAGTCGTGCAAAAGGATGATGCGCTCAAGGCGCTCTACAGAGGTGTTCAATATGTCGCAGAACGAGAACATTCCAGCGTTATTAATCACCACATCGAAGGTATATCCCTCCGAAATGCTCCAGTCGTACAACTCCCTCGCAGCAGTTGCCGTAGCCAAATCCTTGACCACGTAGCGACACTCCACCTTGTGCTTCTCGGCAATGATTTGTGCCTCGGTGGCAACTGCCTCAAGGATATCCACCATCACCAAGTTGTAGCCGAGTTCTGCCAAGCGCTCAGCATACTGACGGCCGATTCCCAAGGTCGAGCCAGTGACCAAAGCCCAAGCCGAGCCACGAACAACTTCGCCCCTATTCTTTCTCTTAAAGCACATAGTTTCTTCGGACTACTTAATTTTGTTGATCTCTCGCCAAAGACGCTCAGGAATATGCTCCTTGCAGTTGTGACAGCACTGCATATCTACCGAATACATACGTGCCATACAGTAGTCGCGGTGGTCGCAACCACTGCGTGTAGACATATCACCCGCCTTGAGTTTGTTCACGAAGGCTGGGTCATTGACCAAGGCACGCGCCATCTGCACAAGTTCGAAGCCCTCATCCAAGACTCGCTCGATACCCTCGCGTGACACCAAGCCACCGACATATACCAATGGGCCCTTCAAAGCCTCACGGAACTTCTTTGCATTCTCCAAGAAGTAGCACTCCTCGAAGTCGTACTGCTTAATGAGCCACTGGCCAAAGAGCGACACGACAATCTTCTGCAACCACTCGTTCCAACCCATATAGTAGCCCATGGTCTTTGTAGGGATACGGCCACGCATAACTGCCATAGGGGCTTTAGAGACGAAGCCCGAAGAGAGTACGATACCATCGACGCCGAAGGTCTCAATCTGCTTAGCAATCTCGATAGACTCTGGCACCTGGATACCACTCTTGAAACCATCCTCCATATTGTGCTTTACGAGGACACCCATACCACGCTTACGAGCCATCTCCATAACCTCCTCCAAGACCATATTCATAAAGCGCATACGGTTCTGGAGCGAGCCACCGAACTCATCGCGACGGTGGTTGGTATATGGCGAGAGGAACTGCGAGATAAGGTAGCCGTGACCTGCGTGAATCTCCACAGAGTCGAAACCTGCGTTGTAGGCTGTATCTACGGCCTTGCCGAAGTCTTTGGCGAACTCAGCAATCTCGCTCTTCGACATACGGCGATGGAAGGTTGGCGAGTAGAGGTTAAAACCATTAGAGGCCGACACAGGGAAACTACCCGCCGTAGACCAGTGGGTCATATTACCGCAGTGGCCCAACTGAATACCCACGGCAGCGCCCTCCTTATGTACTGCATCTGTAAGGTCGCGCAACTCTGGCACGATCTCGTCGCGAAGCCACAACTGCTTATTGAACGAGATACCGCTACGATTGATTGAGGCGTAGGCTACAGTAGTCATACCCACACCACCACGAGCCACGCTAACGTGGTAATCCTTCAACGCCTGGGTAGGGCTAAAATCCTTACCCATAGACTCAAATGCCGCAGAACGTATCACACGGTTGCGGAGCGTCACACTACCTAATTTGTAAGGAGTAAAGAGTTTCGACTCCTCCAATTTCTTCTGATTCTCCATAATTGTTTTAGTAGATAAACGGAATAATTCGCTTACGGCCTAACGAGGTGAACTCCTCACCAAACTCGCGCTCATAGCGCTTGTACAACGATGCTGAACGAGGAGCAAGGTTTGCAAATGTCCACCACGCAAAGACCACTCCTGCCCACGACCACGAAGCGATAGCAAAGCCAACCCACTCCATAAACTCACCGAAGTAGTTTGCCGAAGAGACATAGCGGAACATACCGCCCTTAGGGATATAGTGTTTCGTATCACCTGGCTTGCGCAGGTTGCGAATTATATAGTCTGAGTGGAGGTTGGTAATGAAGCCGAAGAGGAATACAGCGATTCCGATGTAGATATATGGCTTCGACATCCAACCATCATAGTAGCCCATCTGGGGAGCATAGTAGAAGATCCAACCGCCCTGCATAATGGCATTGAGCGTATTGAAGATGGCACCCATAAGTACAATACCGATAGGCATCTTCGAGTTACCACGCATCAAGGCAGGGAAGATGAACGAGCGCTGGAAATAGTGCATCTCAAAGATAAGGAAGAGCAACAGAGGGGCTGTCTCCATACCATAATCCGAGGCGTACCACAAAGCCGCCATAGCAAAGAATACGGGGCACTCCATCAACACCCAACCCACCTTATTTGGCACGGGGAAGCCAAACTTAGGGTTAAAGAGATAGCCATAGCCCGCCTCAACAAAGAAGAGGGCGATAAAGACAAAGAGTGCCACAACGGCCATTCCTATAAGGAAGAGATTGTAACTCTCCAACGATATCAATTCCGAGAACATTGCGCTAATAGTTTATTCAATTTTCGACTAAATTACCACTATACTGGTACATTCCTCCATTTTTATCTCTATTTAGAGATATAATCGTGCAAAGATACTAAAAAAAAGTGAATAAACAATAACCTCAAAAATATCTGAGTGTTACCCTACGACACAGCCCTAAAAAAGTAAGTTGGATTACTGAGTCTCGAAAAAAACAAGACCCAATAATCCAACTAAACAAATGATTGTTTACCGCCTACTCTACGTAGAATGCCTTAGTAGCATCACGCTCAGGGGCAACAGGAATCTCCGAAGCGGGATAACCAAAGGCGATACCCACGAGCAACTTATAACCCTCAGGCAACTGCAAACGCTCCAAATAGGGCTTAGCCTCCTCGGAATTCATCACCCCAACTACGCTACCCAAGCAGCAAGAGCCAATACCCTTGCTCCACGCTGCAAGCATCATATTCTGCGACAACAGACCGCAGTCGTACTCTCCGCTATAACTCTCCTCAGGGCAAGCAACAAAGGCCACCGTAGGGGCATTGCGGAAGAAGTTGCGGAAGCCTGGTTGCTCAGCAATCTCAGGATTCTGTTTCACCGCAATAGCCGTAACGCCATCGATAAACTCCTTATTATCAACGACTCTCACAGCCCAGGTCTGCATATTCATTGCACTTGGGGCATAGATACCACACTGCAAAATCTCGGCCATAGCCTCACGGCATACGGGCTCCTCCTTATAGTCACGGATTGAGCGACGTGTCATTATAGTCTTCATAACTGCATCATCTTTTTGGCACTCTCCCTCGTTAGAACTAAGAAAAGCAATCGCAGCAACTGCAACGATAAAGCCAATAACTGATATCCAAATCTTATTCATACAATTTACCCTTTAATACGATGTTCTTAATAACAGGTGTCTGGTGTGCGTAAGGCAAATAAGCCAACGATGGCAAAGGCTTGGTAATGTAGAAGTTAGCCACCTTGCCACGTGTTATAGAGCCATAGTCCTTGCTCTCACCCATAGCTGCAGCACTATTGAGCGTAGCAGCATTGAGAGCCTCCGCAGGGGTCATCTTCATCTTGATAGATGCCAACGACACCACGAAGCGCATATTACCCGATGGGGCTGTTCCAGGGTTGAAGTCCGAAGCCAACGCCACAGCCAAGCCCGCATTAATCATCTTGCGCGCTGGAGGGTAGGTGATACCGAGGAAGAAGGCGCAACCAGGCAACATCGTAGGCATAGTATTCGTGCCACGCAATGCCTCAATCTGCTCGTCGCCCATCGACTCCAAGTGGTCCACCGACAAGGCGTTATGCTCAACACCGACCTCTACGCCTCCCGACACAGCCAATTCGTTGGCGTGAATCTTTGCACGTAGGCCATACTCTGCTCCCACCTTCATAATCTTTGCCGTCTCCTCCACGGTGAAGAAGCCCTTGTCGCAGAAGACATCAACGAAGTCGGCAAGACCCTCCTTAGCCACCGCAGGAATCATATCACGGCATACGTGGTCCACGTAGTCGCTCTGACGACCCTTGTAGGCACGACCTACGGCGTGTGCGCCAAGGAATGTAGCACGTACAGCGATAGGTGAGTTTTCGCGAATGCGCTTAATGACACGTAATATTTTGAGCTCATCCTCCAACGTGAGGCCATAGCCCGACTTAATCTCCACAAGGCCAGTACCCATAGCGATAATCTCGTCGATACGCTCCATAGCCTGACGATAGAGCTCCTCCTCCGAAGTATCGTGCAAGCGGTCCGCAGAGTTCAAGATACCTCCGCCACGCTTAGCAATCTCCTCGTACGACAAGCCATTAATCTTATCCAAGAACTCCTGCTCGCGACTACCAGCATAGACGATATGTGTGTGCGAGTCGCAGAAGGATGGGAAGAGCCAACCACCCTCAGCATCGAGGACCTCACAGCCCTCCTCCGAAGGGAGATTACCCATAGTGCCATAGTCACAGATGCGACCCTCCTCGGCCAAGAGCCACGCCCCCTCAAGCGTAGCGATATTGGCCATATCAGAGCCACACACCCTCAATCGGCCACTCTCGTCGATGCCGACGAGAGTGCCTATATTTTTAACGAGCAATTTCATAGTCGTTGAGGAACTTAACCGATGTAGCGATATGTGGATACATCACCGTATCGTTGTCCACGAATGGAACGACCTTGCGGTATGCCTCGAACATAGCCTCCACAGTTACTGAAGAGCGAACATTCTCCTTGTGGCGGAACTCCAAGGCCTGAGCCGAATTCATCAACTCGATAGCCAACACACGCTCGGTGTTATTAACCACCTTCCACAACTTAGTAGCGGCGTTAGAGCCCATACTTACGTGATCCTCCTGACCCTGTGACGATGGGATAGAGTCGCACGATGCTGGCCAGCACAAGCCCTTAGACTGGCTCACGATAGAGGCAGCGGTGTACTGAGGAATCATAAAGCCACTGTTGAGACCTGGGTTAGCTACCAAGAAGTTAGGCAACTGACGCGCACCAGAGATAAGCTTGTAGGTACGACGCTCAGAGATATTACCAAGCTCCGCTACGGCGATAGCCAAGAAGTCCATAGCTACGGCGATAGGCTGACCGTGGAAGTTACCTGCCGAGATTACCTCGTCGCTATCAGGGAATACGGTTGGGTTGTCGGTAGCAGAGTTAATCTCTGTCTCCAAGACTGTAGCAACGTATGCGATAGTATCCTTCGAAGCGCCGTGTACCTGTGGGATACAACGGAATGAGTAAGGATCCTGAACGTGGCTCTTAGCGCGCGCACCAATCTGACTACCAGCCAAGATCTCGCGGAAGTTCTTAGCTGTCTCAATCTGGCCGTTATGAGGACGGATGGCGTGTACGTTATGCTCGAATGGCTCCATACGACCATCGAAAGCATCCAACGACATAGCGCCGATATAGTCAGCCAAGAGGCTGAGACGCTGTGCGTTGATAAGCGAATAGACACCGTAAGCCGACATAAACTGCGTACCATTCAAGAGTGCAAGACCCTCCTTCGAGCAGAGGGTGATAGGCTCCCAGCCCATCTTCTCCATCATCACGCTACCCTCAACAACCTCGCCGTCGATCTCCACGTGGCCCAAGCCAAGAAGTGGCAAACACATATGCGCCAAAGGTGAAAGGTCGCCCGAAGCACCCAACGAACCCTGCTCATAAACTACAGGGATGATATCGTTGTTGAACATCTCGATAAGACGCTCTACGGTGATGAGCTGTACGCCCGAATGGCCATAAGACAACGACTGCACCTTAAGCAAAATCATAAGACGTGCTATCTCGCGTGGCACACGGTCGCCAGTACCGCAAGCGTGTGACATCATAAGGTTCTTCTGCAACTGCGACAAGCCCTCCTTCTCTACCGAGATATTGCACAACGAGCCAAAGCCAGTGGTCACGCCATAGATAGGACGACCAGCATCCTCCATCTTTTTATCGAGATACTCACGACACTTGATGATACGAGCCTTAGCATCGTCACTCAAGGCGAGTTTATAACCTTTGGTAAGAATCTCCTCAACACGTGCGATTGTGAGGCGTTCTGAACTAATATAGTGAATCATAACTTATTCTTCGTTAAATCAATTATTTATTCTCGTTAAAAATCTTCTCGATAAGATCCATATCCGCCAAGTTAGGCATAGTGACCTTAAGAAGTGGCGTGCGCTCCATCTGGCGCTTGATAGCGAACATAGCACCCTCGTTACGAGCCCAGCTACGACGAGCGATACCGTTGTTCACATCCCACAACAACATCTCCTCGATGTGGCGACGAGAGTCGTCAGAGCCATCGATAACCATACCGAAGCCTCCGTTCATAACCTCGCCCCAGCCTACGCCACCACCATTGTGGATAGACACCCAGGTAGCGCCACGGAATGAGTCGCCGATGACGTTGTGTACGGCCATATCTGCGCAGAAGTGCGAGCCGTCGTAAATATTTGAGGTCTCACGGTATGGAGAGTCGGTACCAGATACGTCGTGGTGGTCACGACCCAAAACTACTGGAGCCTTCAACTCGCCACGCTTAATCGCCTCGTTAAAGGCCAAAGCGATACGTGTACGACCCTCAGAGTCGGCATAGAGAATACGAGCCTGTGAGCCAACGACGAGTTTGTTCTGCTTAGCCTCACGAATCCAGTGGAGGTTATCCTCCATCTGGCCCTGAATCTCCTTTGGCGACTCCTTGAGCATCTCCTCCAACACCTCTGCAGCAATGCGGTCGGTGGTCTCAAGATCCTCCTCCAAGCCAGAGGTACAAACCCAACGGAATGGGCCGAAGCCGTAGTCGAAGAACATAGGACCCATAATATCCTGAACGTATGATGGATAGCGGAACTTACCTCCCTCAGCCATAATATCTGCTCCAGCGCGTGAAGCCTCCAAGAGGAAGGCATTGCCATAGTCGAAGAAGTACATACCACGAGCTGTAAGCTTATTGATAGCAGCTACCTGGCGGCGCAACGACTCACGAACACACTCGTGGAAACGCTCAGGCTCCTCAGCCATCATACGGTTAGACTCCTCGTAAGAGTAGCCCACTGGGTAGTAGCCACCAGCCCAAGGGTTGTGCAACGATGTCTGGTCAGAGCCAAGATCTACGTTGATATCCTCCTCGGCCAAACGCTCCCAGAGGTCTACGACATTACCTACGTAGGCGAACGAGATAACCTCCTTATTCTCCACAGCCTTGCGAACACGTGGGATAAGCTCGTCGAGCGAGGTGTACAACTCATCGACCCAACCCTGCTTGTGACGCTTCTCGGCAGCCGCGATATTAACCTCAGCAGTGATACTCACTACACCTGAGATATTACCTGCCTTAGGCTGTGCGCCCGACATACCACCAAGACCCGCTGTCACGAACAACATACCACGCAAATCCTTCTGACCTGGCTTCATACGCTTTCTTGCGGCATTCATAACGGTAATGGTAGTACCGTGAACAATACCCTGAGGGCCAATATACATATATGAGCCCGCAGTCATCTGACCATACTGCGACACACCCATAGCATTCATACGCTCCCAGTCGTCCTGTGACGAGTGGTTAGGGATAACCATACCGTTGGTAACAACCACACGTGGAGCATCCTTATGTGATGGGAAGAGGCCAAATGGGTGACCAGAGTACATAACCAAGGTCTGCTCGTCGGTCATCTCAGCCAAATACTTCATCGCCAAGCGATACTGAGCCCAGTTCTGGAACACCGCACCGTTACCACCATAGGTGATAAGTTCGTGAGGGTGCTGAGCAACAGCCTTGTCGAGGTTATTCTGAATCATAAGCATAATCGCTGCAGCCTGGCGAGAGCGCGCTGGATACTCCTCGATAGGACGAGCATACATCTCATACTCTGGGCGCAATCGATACATATAGATACGGCCATAGGTCTTCAACTCCTCCAAGAACTCAGGAATCAACTCCGCGTGGTGCTTTTCGGGGAAGTAGCGCAACGCATTAGCCAAGGCCAACTTCTTCTCTTCGTCAGTAAGGATATCCTTACGCTTTGGGGCGTGGTTAGCCGCAGGGTCATATGCTCTCTTTGCTGGCAATGGATCAGGAATACCTGCCAATATATCTTTCTGGAAATCTGTCATAATCGTCATTTTTAGGGATTGCCACAATTACTTAATTTTGCTCTCTACGACGGCCAAAACCTCAGCCTCAGCCTTCTGAGCCAAAGCCTGAATCTCCTCAGCCTCCTTAACCAAAGCCTCGGCCATAGCACGATCCTTAAGGCCTGCAGCGTTAATCTTAACATTGAGGCAAGCGCCCATAACGGCTGAGCGAGCAGCCAAAGCACCTACACCAGCATCTGAGACGGAGTTAGGGTTACCCTCCTCGGCCATAGCACGAACAACATCGAACGCCTTATATGCCGCCTTCATAGTGCGCAAAGGCACCTGAGTAGCGTACAAGGTAGCGACCTCCATAGCCTCGGCACGTGCAGCCTTCTCCTCGTCGGTACCCTTAGGCATACCGAACACATCCATAATCTTATTGAATGCTGCGGTATCCTCATCCACAAGGTACAACAACTCGTTCATAACAGCCATACCGTTGTCTGCCCAATCTGAGAAGAACTCCCAGCGGTCATCCCAACCAGCCTTGTGTGACGAGAGGTTAGCAACCATAGTACCCAACGCAGCGGCCAAAGCACCCATATAAGCCGAGATAGAGCCACCACCAGGGGCTGGAGACTCGCTCGCAGTCTCCTCAGCAAAGCCCTTGCAGGTCATATCCACGAGTTTCTTAACGCCCTTCTGCTGGTCAGCCTCCAAGATATACTCTACGACCTTCTCATCAGGGTTGAAAGGCTTGAGGTTTGAAAGACCCATAGACTCGATAGCGATGCGCACCAACTCTCGCTCAGGAAGACCTGTCGAACGATTCTGCTTACGCAAGAAGTGACGACCAGCATCCACCAACGCACTCTTTGGCACAAGACCCACGATCTCGGCACCAGTAACACGTACACCACGAGCCTCAGCAGCACGGCATACCTCGTCGAAGGCTACGTGCAAAGGAGTGATCGAGAGGTTGGTCATATTCATAGATACCTGAGCAATACCATACTCCTCGATGAACCAGCCAATAGCCTTACAAGCCTTCAACGTACCTGGCTTCATAATGGTATTGCCATTCTCGTCCTTCATAATCTTACCCACAATAGGGTTGCCCTCACGCATAGGACGACCCTTCTCGCGAACGTCGAATGCAATGGCATTAGCACGACGTGTAGAGGTGGTATTGAGGTTGTAGTTTACAGCAACGAGGAAATCGCGCGCACCAACGGCTGTAGCACCACTCTTAGCTACACCCTCATCGAATGGGCGAGCACCGAAGTCTGGCTTACGCTTCTCATCCATCATCTTCTCTGGCAATGCCTCGTACTCACCCGCACGGCAAACTGCCAAGTTGCGACGCTCAGGGGTGAAGGCTGCAGCCTCGTAGCAATAGGTAGGCACGTTAAGCTCCTCAGCAATACGCTTAGCAAGAGCACGTGCCAACTCAGCACACTCCTCCAAAGTGATGCCCGAAACAGGAATCAACGGACATACGTCGCAGGCACCCATACGTGGGTGAGCGCCCTTGTGCTGGCGCATATCGATAAGTTCGGTTGCGCGCTTGATAGCTGCAACGGCAGCATCGCACACCGCCTCAGGCTCACCTACGAAGGTAACAACGGTACGGTTGGTAGCCTCACCTGGATCAACGTCCAAAAGTTTAACACCCTTCGAAGCCTCGATTACATCGGTAATCTGCTTGATAGTCTCAGCATTGCGACCCTCAGAAAAGTTAGGTACGCACTCAACGATTCTCTTTTGCATAGTTTTGTAGTATTAAGTTAAATTTTGATTATCTCTTGTCCTATAGTTCGTAATCTACGTCGATGCGCGACTCGCGACGACTCTTGCAGTAGTCGCTGATAACGACGTGGAGAGGGTTTACCTTGTAGGCCTCCATAGCCTCCCAGGTTGGGAAGTCGGCCGTAAGAACAGCATCATACGACGAGGCTGTCTCCTTAAGGTTAATACCTACTTCGGCTCTCAACAAGCCCTCGATTTTGCCATTCAAAGCCTCAAGACGGCCCTTCATCTGCTCGGCAATCTGCTGTGGAGTCTCCTCCAAATCGCGACGGAATTTCCACATTACGATGTGACGTATCATACTCTATCTCTAAGTTTAAAGGTTACTTATTCTTCAATCGAACAAATATACAATTTATTTTATAAATTCTCCCATTTTTTTTCATCTATTTACATACGCTTTTAATTTTTTTAGCATAGTCGTTGTCTATCCAAATATTTTTCACTACCTTTGATAGAATTTAAAAATCAACCCCCTCTTTAACTCAAAACATAGTTCGCAAATATGGAAATTTGGATTTATTGGACCATCGCAGCACTCCTGCTCTTCATCGTAGAACTTATGACCGCAGGCTTCGCCGTCATCTGCTTAGCCTTTGGTGCAGGTGCTGCCGCCATCGCTGCAGCGTGCGACGCCACGCTAAACACCCAGTTGCTCATCTTTGCCATCGTCTCGGTGGTAGCCATCGCTTGTGTGCGTCCCATACTCAAACGCACCATCTTCAAGAGTGGCGAGAAGGTTGCCACAAATGCCTCAGCCATAGTGGGTAAGCACGGTGTTGTGTGCAACGATGTCGAGGGCGACGACGACTCTGGCCGTGTCATCATTGATGGCATCGATTGGCGCGCCAAGAGCCTCGATGGTGAGACCCTTCCGAAGGGCACAAAGGTCGTAGTTACGGCCATCGACAGCGTAGTATTAACCGTTAAAAAACTATAATCTATGGATTCTACATTGCTTATTTTCCTTATCATTGCCCTTATCGCAGTGATATACGTACTCAAGGGTTTCAAGATTGTGCCACAGTCCGAGACGCGCGTTGTTGAGCGCTTGGGTCGCTACGACAGAACTCTTCAGTCGGGTATCAACTTCCTCTTCCCAGTTATCGACCGAGCGCGCGAGGTCGTTCAGCGCGACGAGATTAAGTATGGCGATGGCTCAAAGAGCGTGATTATGCGCACCACCTCTCGCATCGACCTCCGTGAGCAGGTCTACGACTTCGACAAGCAGAGTGTGATTACCAAGGATAACGTGACCACCACCATCAATGCCTTGCTCTACTTCCAGATTGTGGACCCCGTTAAGTCGGTCTACGAGATTGACAACCTCCCTAACGCTATCGAGAAACTCACACAGACAACCCTCCGTAATGTCATCGGCGAGTTGGAGTTGGACGAGACCCTCACCTCACGCGATACCATCAACTCGAAGTTGCGCCTTGTGCTTGACGAGGCTACCAACAAGTGGGGCGTAAAGGTAAACCGCGTTGAGTTGCAGGATATTACACCTCCTGAGTCGGTACGTCGTGCTATGGAGCAGCAGATGCAGGCCGAGCGTGAGCGCCGTGCCAAGGTCCTTGAGGCCCGTGGTCATAAGGAGGCTATGATTTTGCAGTCGGAGGGTGAGAAGGAGTCGCAGATCAACCAGGCAGAGGCAGAGCGTCAGACACAGATTCTCAAGGCCCAGGGTGAGGCCGACGCCAAGGTCTTGCAGGCTACAGCCGAGGCTGAGGCTATCCGCAAGGTTGCCGAGGCTATTGCCGAGTCGAAGACCGACCCAGCAACCTATATGCTTCTTATGAAGTATGTCGAGACGTTGAAGGAGATCGGCGCTGGCGACCAGGCTAAGACCGTCTTCCTCCCATTCGAGGCCAGCAACCTCGTGGGCGCACTTGGTTCGCTCACCGAACTATTGCCAAAGAAATAGAGCTCTTCAGCAGTAAAGAGAGGGTGTCCACACAAATTATGTGGACACCCTCTTAGTGTTTTAGTGGCGACGTTCGTAAAAGCGGTGTTTACTTACTGTAAATGAGCATTTTGAGAACGAGTGCAACGCCCATTGATTTCTCCCACTTTGTTGTTAGAATAGTGCAGATACTTTCGCTCGGCGAATTTCGAGGCGATGGGCTGTACTTGGGCGTACTGCCCATTGCTGAGATAATTCGTTAGCGGAAGTAGATGCGCTATTATAACGGCAAATGAGCGTAAATGAGCATTTTGAGAACGAGTGCAACGCCAAATAGCCTTGTTAGACAATTTTGATGTAGATCATATTTATACCATCTCTAATAGGAACAATCACATTGTCTACCCTATCGTCCTCTTTGACTTTGCGATTAAACTCAACGATGGCCTCGGTATGTCGGTCGTTATGGGCGATAGGCTCTGCCACCTTGCCGTACCATAATATGTTGTCTGCCAAGAGGATAGAGCCACTACGCACGTAGCCACCATCCATAAGCATATCGTAGTAGGCGGGGTACTCTCGTTTGTCGCCATCGATAAAGACCATATCGTAGACCTCGCCAAGGCGTGGCACGACATCGAGGGCCGAGCCTATATGTTGGCGGATACGTGAGCCGTAGCCAGACTTGTCGAAGTAGGAGGCTGCGATATCCTCCAACTCGTCATCCACCTCGATAGTGTCGAGGATAGCACCCTCCTCCAAGCCTCTGGCGATGCTGAGGGCCGAATAACCAGTAAAAGTACCAATCTCAAGGACTCGCTTAGGGCGCATCATACGCACTAACATCTCAAGGAGCTTGCCTTGAAGATGTCCCGATATCATACGTGGGTTGATAACACGGAGGTAGGTCTCTCGCTCCAACTGGTGCATCAACGCCTCCTCCTCGGAGGTATTATCCAAGATATACTGTTCCAACTTATCCATATCACTTATCTTTTATATATCAACCGTGAGAGCGAGGTTAGGCTCTCGTTAGCCACCCTGCATATATCCTCGGCAGTGATGGACATAACCTTCTTGTAGGCCTCCTCAAGTGTATCGATATCCTTATAGAGCAGGTAGCTCTTTCCTGCGCCAAGCATATAGCCCTCGTTGGACTCCATCGAGATAGCCATCTGTGCTACGAACTGACGCTTGGCAATAGAGAGACGACGCTGCGATATAGGTTTGCGCAAAAGGTTGGCAATATTCTCCTCTATGAGACCTACACACTCCTCCATATTGTCGTGGTCCGAAGAGAAGTAGACACCCACAATTCCGCAATCGGAGTAGGGGGTATAGGTTGCCTCGACATTATACGACAGGCCTCGTTTCTCCCTCAACTCAATGTTAAGCAACGAGTTAGCCGAAGGGCCACCCAATATATTGACCAACAACGCAAGGGGTAGACGACGCTCGTCGGAGATGCCATAACCACGCGCTCCTATGATGCCGTGAGCCTGGTGGGTATGGCGCGACAGCATCTCGTTAAAGGGTTGATACTCCAGTGGTGCAACACGCTCAAAACCACGTGTCATAGGTTCGAAGTCCCCGAAGTAGCGCTCGACGACAGCCTTGGCCCTCTCCACGGAGAAGTTGCCGATAGAAGAGAAAACCATCTGGTCGGTGGTATAGGTGCGATGCACAAAACTCTTCAGCGAGTCACTCGTAAATCGCGCTATGGTAGCCTTAGAGCCAAGGATATTATGTCCCAATTCCGACCCCTTGAACATCAAATCCTCGAAGTCGTCATATATACGCTCCGAGGGGGAATCCTTATATGAGTTTATCTCGTCGGCAATCACCTCTCGCTCCTTAACCAACTCCCTATCGGGGAAGGTAGAGCAAAACATAACGTCGGCCATAAGTTCCACAGCACGCTGAAAATCACGACGTAACACCGTAGCGTGGAGCGTGGTATCCTCCTTGGTGGTGTAGGCATTCAGCTCGCCACCGAGGTTCTCCAAACGGCAATTCACCTGATAGGCCTTACGGCGCTTAGTACCCTTGAAGAGGGCGTGCTCGGTAAAGTGGGCAATACCATACTCACCCTTTAACTCATCACGACAGCCCGCATTAACAACAAGGGCGCAATGGACTACCCCACTACGCACCTGACGGTGTATTCCCCTAATGCCATTCGGCAATATATATGTCTCGAACTCCTTCACCTTAGAAACTACTTTTTACTCCTGAGTTGCTCAATAAACTGCTTTAGATATTGGCCCGTATAACTCTCCTTACAGGCCATAACCTCCTCCGGTGTGCCAGCAACCACGACACTACCGCCACCACTTCCCGCCTCAGGGCCTAAGTCGATAACCCAGTCGGCACACTTGATGACATCCATATTATGCTCCACGACAACTACCGTATGTCCTCTTTCGATAAGCAACTCAAAGGCACGCAACAAGCGACCTATGTCGTGGAAGTGTAGTCCCGTAGTGGGCTCGTCGAAGATAAACATTATCCTATCGCTACTTCGCTCCTTCGTTAGGAACGAGGCGAGTTTCACACGCTGTGACTCACCTCCCGAGAGCGTAGAGGATGATTGGCCGAGTTTCACGTAGCCCAGACCCACCAACTGCAAGGGGCGGATTCGCTCTACAATACGTCGACAGGTGGCACTGTCCCTATCCTCCTCGAAGAAAGCAACAGCCTCATCCACAGACATATTAAGGATGTCGTAGATACTCTTTCCGCGATACTTGACCTCCAGAATCTCGGACTTGAAGCGCATACCCTTACACACCTCGCACTGCAACTCCACGTCGGCCATAAACTGCATACTCACCTTGATAACACCCTCGCCCTCACACTCCTCGCAACGGCCACCAGGCATATTGAACGAGAATGCCGTAGGCTGGATACCCGTATGCTTGGCATAGGGCTGGTCGGCAAAGAGTTTACGTATCTCGTCGTAGGCCTTGATATAGGTCACGGGGTTTGAGCGTGTCGATTTGCCGATAGGCGACTGAGAGACCATCTCCACACCGTGCAATAGACGCTTATCGACATCCAAGCCATCGTGGTCACCAGGAATAAGCGTAGTCTCCGAGAGGCAACGTCTAAGGGCTGGGTACAACACATCGTCGGCCAACGACGACTTACCTGAGCCTGAGACTCCCGTGATGCAGGTTAGCACACCCATCGGAATCTCGACATCTATATTCTTCAAATTATGGTGTCTAACGCCTCGCAAACGTACCACTCCTGCCGAGGCCCTACGGCGCTCAGGCACAGGGATACTACGTCGGCCCGTGAGGTAGTCGGCCGTCAGCGAATTCTCTGCCGACTCAATCTCCGAGGCAGGGCCACTAAAGACCACCTCGCCACCATTAACACCCGCCTCAGGACCCATATCTACAATCCAGTCGGCGGCACGCATAACCTCCTCCTCGTGTTCTACGACAATGACCGTATTATCCAAGTCTCGCAACTGCTTGAGCACTCCGATAAGGCGGTTAGTGTCGCGTGGGTGGAGTCCGATGCTCGGCTCATCGAGGATATACATCGAGCCTACGAGGTTGCTACCCAACGACGTAGAGAGATTGATGCGCTGCGACTCACCTCCCGAAAGGGTTGCCGAGAGTCGGTCTAGGGTGAGGTAGTGCAAGCCCACATCCATCAAGTAGCCGAGGCGATTGCGAATCTCGGTAAGCACACGCTCCGCAGTCTTTGTATCGTACTCGTCGAGGGTAAGGTTGTCGAAGAAGGTGACCAGTTCGCCAATAGTCATAGAGACCAACTCGGCAATATTCTTACCTCCGACCTTGACATAAAGCACCTCCTTGCGTAGGCGGGCACCGCGACACTCTGGACAAAGGGTCTTGCCCATATATCTCGACTTGAGGACTCTATATTGAACCTTATGTCGCTGAGTATCAACATACGCAAAGAAATCGTCAATACCCTCGAAGTACTCATTTCCGCGCCACAGCAACTCCCTATCCGCATCACTTAAAGCGTAGTAGGGCGTATGTATTGGGAAACCACATTTCGAGGAGTTCAGAATAAGTTCATTCTTCCAGCGGCTCATCGTAGCGCCATTCCAGCACGCCACAGCACCATTATAGACACTCTTCGACTTGTCGGGAATCACCAAATCCTCGTCGATACCCGTAACCTTGCCATAACCCTCACAGACGGGGCAGGCTCCAAGCGGATTATTGAACGAGAAGAGGTGCTCGGTGGGGCGCTCATAGTTGATGCCATCCTCGTCGTAGTGCGACGAAAAACTCTCCACCTTGTCGCTGATGACGTGAACAACGCCTGAGCCATAGCCCATAGCACGTGCCACAGAGTCACTTAGGCGCGAAATGGTGTCGGCCTCGTGGCGCACAACGACACGGTCCACCACAATCATAACATCCTCAAGCGACATATCATCGCTGACTAATGGCATAAACTGCTCCAAGAGCATAACTTCGCCCTTGTAGCGCACCCTATTCACACCATCGCCCATAAGCGTAAGCATACGCTCGATGATACCCTCAGATTGCTTGAGCAGGAGGGGTGCTGCGATAACGAGGCGTGTATCGTCGGCCTTTAGCATTATATGGTCTACGACATCATCTACCTCGTAGCAACGTATCTCAAGTCCCGTAACTGGCGAGTAGGTCTTTCCCACACGCGCAAAGAGGAGTTTGAGGTAGTCGTAAATCTCTGTTGTAGTGCCCACCGTAGAGCGTGGGTTACGCGAAATAACCTTCTGCTCGATAGCGATAGCGGGGGCAACACCCTCAATCATATCGACATCGGGTTTCTCCACACGACCCAAGAACTGTCGTGCATAGGCCGAGAGGCTCTCGACATAGCGTCGCTGGCCCTCAGCAAAGATGGTATCGAAGGCAAGAGTGGACTTTCCCGAACCAGAAAGACCAGTGACAACAACAAACTTAGAGTGCGGAATCTCGACATCCACACCCTTGAGGTTATGCACCCTCGCACCCTTTATCTTTATCTTGTTATCCAACCCTTTTACTCTTTACTCTAAACACTACTCCTCGACGACCTCCACCGTAGCACCCTCAACCTTCTCCAAGCGACCTATAAGTTGCTCGGAATCACCCTCACGGATGGTAAGGGTCATAGTGCAGAGGTTATCGAACTGCTGATCCACCACACGTGGTTGCATATCCTTGACGATGCGCATAACGTCGTTCATCGCCATATACGAGAACGACACATTAATACGCACATCTACCGTGCGCTCAACAATCTCGCACTCCGACAACACCAGGGCCGTAGACTCCTTATAGGCAGCGATAAGGCCTGGCACGCCCAACTTAGTACCACCAAAGTAGCGCACCACTACAACTAAGCAGTTGGTGACCTCCTGCGAGAGCAACTGTCCAAGGATTGGCTTACCCGCTGTAGAGGAGGGCTCACCATCGTCGTTAGCCCTAAAATGCTCGCCCTGAGGACCCAAACGCCAAGCGTAGCAGTGGTGTGTAGCATCGAACCACCTCTTGCGCAACGCATCGAGATACTCCTTAATCTCCTCCTCGCTCTCGACGGGGTAGGCATAGACAAGGAACTTGCTACTTAGTTGGCGGTAGGTGGTCTCCGCAGCCCGCGCTATGGTCTTATAACTATCCTTCGACACAACGACAACTGCTTAAAAATTACTCGATTGAGGTAAATATTCTATCCCAACGGACTCCTGTGCCTGCAGGATCTACCGAGAACCATATATACGAGGCCTTACCCACGATGTGGTCCTCTGGGACAAAGCCCCAGAAGCGAGAATCCAACGAGCCGTGGCGGTTGTCGCCCATCATAAAGTAGTAGTCCATTAAGAAGGTATATGTCGTAGCGAGTTGGCCATCGATATAGATGCCATCATCCTTGCGCTCCACCAGACGCTGCTCATAGACCTCGATACAGCGACCATACATAGCCATATTATCCTCGGTAAGTTCTATTACGCCACCCGCCTTTGGCACCCAGATAGGGCCCATATCGTCGAGTGTCCAGAAGGGCTTGATACCCTCCTTATGTGGAATGAGCGCACTGCCATAGACCGCACCACCAATCTTATGCAGACGGTAGCGTGTGGTATCGGCATAGGCACCCAACTCGTCATCCGTAACAGGCATCTCAAGGTACTCGCCCGTGAGGTTGTCGATACCCATTTTAAGTGGTCGAGAGGTGTAGTCGTTATAGTAGATATACTGACGCTTAGGCACATAGGCCTCCTCTACACCATTGGTAAAGACTGTGCCATTGATGATCTGGAGCGTATCGCCAGGCATAGCAACACAACGCTTAATATAGTTCTCCTTCTTATCCATCGGGCGCACAGCGATAGTGTAGTCCTCAGCGAGTCGCTTGCGACGCTCGGCAACCGTAGCACCCAGTTGTTTCTCACGCAACAACTCATAGTAACTTGTTGCGGGCATCTCCATAACCACGGTATCTCCCTCAGGGAAGTTGAATACCACAACATCGCCACGCTCAACCTGTCCCGTACCAGCCAAACGACGGTATGATCGCTCCCACACCGTGCTAAACGAAGGCTTAGTATCGTTCATCGGCATAGTGTTATGCACAAAGGGGAACGACAGTGGGGTCATCGGCACACGAGGACCATACTTAACCTTGTTCACAAGGATATAATCGCCAGCCAAGAGCGTACTCTCCATAGAGCCTGTGGGGATGACATACATCTGAAACCAATAGGTCTGTATCAGCGTAGCCACCACCGTAGCAAAGATAATGGCATTGACCCAACCATAGACCCACTCATAGGCCTTGGTCATACTCTTCAACTCGCTCCACAAGGCAAAGGCCAAGCAGACAACCAAGGTGATGATGAAGGGGAACTCCCATCTGAAGAGCAACATATTGGCGATACAGCCCACCACAACGGCAAAGACCAACGAACACCATACAGCCCACGCCACACGCCACCAGCCATAGCGCTCCGACATACGCTCGTGGAAGCGACGAATATTATGTCCTACGTATATGTCGTAGATGAGTGGCAACGCCACAATTAAAGACCACCACGCTCCATACCACACAGCAAAGAGGCCAACGACAATGGCTACTGCCACCGCCTTAAACCAGTCGCTGCTAAAGAAGGCCCCTATCTTATTAAAAAACTCTTTCATAGTGTTTCACTAAATTTTAGACTACAACAGGTTATCCATAGTATGCACACCCTGCTTATCCGAGAGATACTCTCCCGCAATAACGGCTCCGAGAGCCAAGGCACGACGGTTCGTAATCGAGTGCTTCAACTGCAAAACATCGTCTGCCGAGGTGTAGGTGACGGTGTGGATGCCTGGAACCATACCCTCTCTGAAGGACTCAATCTCCAACATCGAGGCATCCGTAGCCTTGTCGTTCACCCAACTACTCTTGCGGTCGAGATTCTCGATTATACCCTCAGCCAAGGTGATAGCCGTACCACTTGGAGCATCCTTCTTCCACATATGGTGGGTCTCCTCGACACGCACCTCATACTCCGAATATGGATTCATCAACTCGGCCAAACGACGATTTATGCGAAACATAATGTTTACGCCAATCGAGAAGTTCGAAGCATAGAAGAGCGCACCACCCTTGCTCTGAGCCAACTCCTCCATCTCCTTGAGGCGAGACAACCAGCCCGTAGTGCCACACACTACACGACCACCTGCCTGCAACACCTTTGCCACATTATCAGCTGCCGTATCGGGGGTAGTAAACTCAAATGCTACATCCACCTTAGATATATTCTCTGGGGTCAAATCCTCAACATTCGACTCATCAACAACCAACTCTACACTATGACCACGCTCCACAAGGATTCGCTCAATCTCGCGACCCATTTTGCCGTGTCCTATAATAGCACATTTCATACTCCTATTTCATTTAGATAAATAACGCGGTAAAGATAGTAAAAATTTTGGAAAGGATATAGCCACTCTCCCATATTTTGCATATCTTTGGACATTCGTTTTTTACTATGAGAAGATATATACTTTACAACATATTGGCTTTAGCCACTTTAGTAGTTTTTTCGTCTCCCCTCACCGCCCAGAGCAAGTTGCCTAAGTCGGTGAGCGACTCAATATGCGTTGCCCTACGCCGCATCACCCTGGAGGAGGTAGCAGGTAGTTATGTCAAGGTCGAGAGTGTTCGTCTGCGCCAGCGTGGCAAGAGCGACGTGGTGGAGGTGCGCACCTCAGCGGAGTTGGCCTACTACCCTATGCGCCCCAACAACATCGACAAACTCTACGATGCCGTGCGCAAGATGCTTCCAGCGAAGTACCGCAACCACACGATACTTATCTACTCCGACGGACAACTAATCGACAACCTCACTCCGCAATACTACCGCAAGAGCGAAGGCGACCGCAGTTTCACAAACGAGGTAACCACCCCACTCATCAGCCGTGAGAGCGCCCTGTCGCAACCCACCAAGGGCCTAACAAACAGACATATAGCCCTATGGCAGAGCCACGGTAGATACTTCAAGCAGACAGCGAATATGTGGAGTTGGCAACGTTCACGCCTCTGGGAGACGGTCGAGGATCTATACACTCAGGGCTATGTGCTACCCTACCTCGTACCTATGCTGGAGCGTGCGGGTGCTTCGGTACTTCTGCCCCGTGAGCGCAGTGTGCAACTCCAGGAGTTAATCATCGACAACGACAAGGGCATCGAGGAGCACTCCTACAGCGAGCATAACGGGAAGCACCGCTGGGAGCGTGGCACAAAGGGCTTTGCACACCTCAACCACACCTACCCCACGGGCCACAACCCCTTCTTGGATGGCACGGTGCGTCAGGCCAATAGTGCAACCGAGGGTGATGCTCCAAGTTGGATATACTGGGGTGGCAAAATCGAGAAGAGTGGCATCTACAGCGTCTATGTGTCGTATGCTACCACCGACGAGAGTATTAGCGATGCTCACTACGTCGTTCACGCCTCAGGAGGTGACCGCACCTTTAGGGTAAACCAGAGGATGGGAGGTGCAATGTGGGTCTGCTTAGGAGATTTCTTTTTTGAGGCGGGAAACCACTCTAAACTGGTAAGTATGAGCAACATATCGAGCCAAGAGGGTGTCGTTACTGCGGATGCTGTAAAGATTGGTGGCGGTATGGGTAATATTCGTCGCAGCGTAGACCCTTCGCTCAGGGTCGAGGGCGAGGAGTATGAGGAGACAACGAGTGGCTACCCCCGCTTCACCGAGGGCGCACGCTACTGGCTACAATGGTCGGGATTCGACACAGATATCTATTCGGCAAAGGATAATCTCGACGACTACAAGGAGGATTATATGTCACGTGCCCACTGGGTAAATGCCCTTATGGGTGGTAGCAAACACCTCAGCGACGAGGAGGGTAAAAACATCCCCATAGACCTCGCTTTTGCCTTCCACTCGGACGCTGGTGTTCGCCTCAACGACGACGTTATCGGAACTCTCGGCATCTACTCCACAAAGGAGAATCACGGAGAGTTCGACAACGACATATCACGCCTCCGCTCACGCGACCTTACCGACTTGATAATGACGCAGATAGTTGATGATGTAAGGGCTAAATATGAGCCTCAGTGGGTACGTCGCGGTATGTGGAATAGAGCCTACTACGAGGCGCGAATACCCGCCTGTCCAACGATGCTTTTGGAGTTATTGTCACACCAGAATTTTGCAGATATGCGCTACGGCCTCGACCCTCAATTTAGGTTCGACATCAGCCGTGCGGTATATAAGGGAATGTTGCGCTACCTATCGAGCCAGTATGATGTCGCATACGTCGTAGCACCACTCCCAATCAATAGTTTTGCCATCGACCTCAACGGCTCTACAGCAAGGCTTAGTTGGCAACCTACCGCCGACCCTTTAGAGCCTACTGCGACGGCCGACTACTACATACTATATACGCGCGTGGGAGATTCGGGATTCGACTGCGGAAAGCGTATCGAGGGCACATCCACCACCGTAGAACTACACGAGGGCAAGGAGTATAGTTTCCGTGTTACGGCAGTAAATAGCGGAGGCGAAAGTTTCGATTCCGAAACCCTAAGTGCTTGTTATTTAAAGCGTAGCAAGGGTACGGTAATGATAGTAAATGGCTTTGACCGCGTCGCAGCACCTATGAGTATGCAGGGCGACTCCATAGCGGGATTCTTCAACCGCTACGACAGTGGCGTGGCCTACATCGAGGATATATCGTTCATCGGCGAGCAGACTATTTTTGACCGCAAGTTGTCGAAGTCCGAGAATGACAACTACGCCCTCGGCACATCCTACAACGACTACGAAACAGAGGTTATCGCAGGCAACACCTTCGACTACCCCAAGCTACACGGCAAGGCGATAAAGGAGGCTGGATACTCTTTCACCTCGGCCTCGCACAAGGCTGTAACAGAGGAGTATATATCCCTCACCAAGTACGACATTGTGGACCTTATCCTTGGCAAGCAACGCTCCACAGCCATAGGTCGTGGCACGTCGGGTTACCACTTCGAGGTACTCCCCGAAGAGTTGCAACAGCCTATAAAAGAGTACACCAAACAGGGAGGTGCGCTCCTACTCTCAGGAAGTTACATCTTTAGCGACCTCTGGCACTCGCCCACAGCAACAGATGGCGACAGAGCCTTTGCTCAAGAGACTCTACACGCGTCGTTTGGTGGAAATATGGCCTCACGTACAGGCGAGGTAACTATGCCATCAACAAAGTTTTCGCGCAAGAAGTTAGAGATAACCTTCAACACCACACCTTCGTCGGAGGTATACCCCGTGGAGTCACCCGAAGTGGTACTCCCCGTAGGCAAGAGTGCCTATACCATACTGCGCTATACGCAAACGCAACAATCGGCTGGTGTAGCCTACGATGGTACATACCGTAGCATCACCCTTGGCTTCCCCTTCGAGACCATCACCGACGGTAAAACGCGCGAGGAGCTGATGAAGCATATAATAAAGTATCTTTCAAATAAATAGAGACCGATGGGACTATCCAAACAGACAACTAAAAGTATCGTTATGCCCTTAGCAATGGTCGTAGGAGCCCTCCTCTGCCGACCTTTAGGGGTGTTGGAGACCTTGACACATAACACACTCACACCGCTGCTCATCGCAGCGATGCTCTTCATCACCTTCTGTCGTGTGGAGTTGCGCTCGATGCACCTATCGAAGATTCACCTATGGATGCTCCTGGTGCAGTTCCTCGGCTCTATCCTTGTCTACTACATCACTACCCCACTCCTGGGCAATGTGGTGGGTCAGGGCGCAATGATATGTGTGCTTGCACCGATTGCTATGGCGGCGGTAGTGATTGGTGGAATGCTCGGTGCTAATGTCGCTACAATGGTGACGTACAGCCTGTTATGCAATATAGTAACTGCGCTTATCGCACCCTTCATACTTCACCATTTCGGAAATGGCGAGTGTACCTTTATGGATATCTTCTCGCGCGTTGTGCCTACGTTGGTAGCCCCATTCGTCGTGGCACAACTTCTGCGCTGGCTATGGCGCAAAGGGGCGGAATGGGTTACTGCCCACTCCTACCTATCGTTCTATCTTTGGCTTATATCGTTGGTATTGGTATTGGGACGCACCACAGCATTTATCCTCGACACCGAGGCCAGCCTCCTCATCGAGATAGAACTCGCCCTCGTGGCCCTACTTTTGTGCTTTATTCAGTTCGCCATAGGTCGCTGGTTGGGCCGTATGGCTGGTGATGAGGTCGCTGGAGGTCAGTCCGTAGGACAGAAAAATACCATACTGGCGGTGTGGATGTCGCTAAACTTCCTCGACCCAATAGTGTCGATTGCCCCTACGGCATATATCGTATGGCAAAACTTCGTAAATAGTTATCAAATATATAGTTACGACAAGAAACAGCGTCGCAAATAGTATAGTAATGATGCAAAAAGCGACGCTTTTTGCATCATTACCAACAGTATCTATTATGCCTATCTAAACTCCTTGTCGTCACCCCATTCGAGCGTAAGCCTAAAGAAGTAGGACCACTCGCCAAACATATAACTATACCTCGACTCGTTACCCACATACAACTCATATGGGCCACCGCAGAGGTTGCCACGATTGTTCTTGACATCCACCACAACCTTATCATTCTCCAACTCCTTGACAATGACTGTGTGGTCGGGGCTACTCTTCGAGGCCCAATCCACCTCTCCTTTTTTAAGTGCCCATAAAGGCTTGTAGTAGGTAGTCGTACCTCCCATATTCCTTCCTGTGACCTCACACTCCTTAGATGAACCATCAACAAATTTTAACATCAGACTCCTTGCCATAACTATACGATTTTGAAGTTATCTTCTCTCTGTTCCCGATTATACTAAACAGGGGCATAACGCCACCGTTACCCCCGTTTATTATATTTGCTGTGGCAAGGCCACTACTTATTGCGCTTATTCTGTTCGAGCGACTTAATGCGCGCAATCTCTGCCTTGGCCTGCGCTATGGCACTCTTCTGCTGAGCCTCCACAGCCTTGGTATTTGCCTTAGCAGCCGCAATCTCCTGCTTTGTGCGAGTGACCTCTTGCTTATACTTATCAGCGGCATCATTATACCTCTGCTTCTCCTCCGCCAAGCGACGCTTCAACTCCTCGACAGCCAGACTATAATACTCCTTCTTCATCTCGAACTCCTCTCTGGCCTGAACAAGGCGGTCGTTGGCAGCAGAGGTGATGCGACGCTCGCTGCTACGAGCCTCATTTATTGCGGTCTTTGACAACGCCACAGCATTGTCGTAGGCTATCTGCGCCTCGGCTAAACTCTTCTCGTACATCTGTGCCGAGAGTGTGGACATTGACATCATCGCCACAAGAATCAATACAAATCTCTTCATAACCTATTCATATTTAAATTAGTAGACCATAAAATTCATCTCCTCTGTGGCTCCGCCACCCAAAGAGTCTATACAAATATAGGACTTTTTTCTAAATTTTGCAAAAAAAATGACGACTCTCCACCAATGAGAGTCGCCACAATAGGTAAAACTATATCGCAAGCCTATCTTTTGAACTCAACAACCAATGCCGACATAGGCTCCACCGTAACACGCTCCATAGAGAGAGTCTCGCCCGTAACGACATTGCGTCCCTCAGTTAAGCCACTGGTAATCTCGGCATAGCGAGTCCAAGGAATTTCGTGCGAGAGGTTGCTATTGTTGATATAGACAAAGACCACCTCCTTGTCGTTATAGCGGAAGTAGCCATAGGTATTATCTCGGTTGATGAAGTGCAAGGTCTTTCCTGAGTGAATCGCCTCCTTCGACTTACGCCAGTTCATAAGTGTACGTGTGTAGTCGAAGAGCTCCTTAGCATCGCCCTCATGTTGCGCCCTGTCGAAGAGGTTTACAGCATCACCCTCCCAGCCTCCAGGGAAGTCGATACGCAAGGTTGGGTGACCCTTAGAGCGATCCGACGAACGGAACAACAACTCGTCGCCATAGAGCATCTGTGGCATACCACGCAACGTAGCCAAGAGCGTATGCACAATCTTCATACGGCGCACATCACCCTCACAAACATCACCAATACGGTCGGTATCGTGGTTGGCAGCCATAATCATCATATTCTGGAGGTCGTGGTAGACGAAGTCGTGCGACAATACGTCGTAGACACGTGTCATACCCTGTCCCCAGCCACACTCACCCGACTCGGTCATAGCGCTACGGATAGCGTCGTGGAGTGGGAAGTCCATAATAGACTTAAGGTGCGAGTCGAAGCCATCCTTATTGGCATTTCCACCCTGCCAGTAGGCCAACTGTGGAATAGACGAAGTCCACACCTCGCCAACAATATTGAAGTTGGGATACTCCGCCATAACACTCTTACACCACTGGCTCATAGGATTCTTCTCGTTGTAGGGATATGTATCTACGCGGAAGCCGTCCAAGCCCGAAAACTCAATCCACCACACAGCCCACTGCTTGAAGTAGTTGAGCAGGTAGGGATTATCGAGATTCATATCTGCCATACTGCGGTCGAACCAACCACTCTCCATCTGGTAGAGGTCGGCCTTAGAGGCGTTGAAATCCATATTTGTTGAGAAGGTCCAATTCGACTGAGTGTACTCATCCCACTGGTGAGTCCAATCCTTGAATGGCAAATCACCATACCACCAATGAGAGGTAGAGCTATGGTTTGGCACAACATCCATAATCACCTTAAGGTTGTGCTTATGGCACTCCTCGACATATCTCTTGAAGAGGTCGTTACTACCGAAGCGTGGGTCGATACGGTAGTAGTCGCTGCACGAGTAGCCGTGGTACGACGCACCATTCTCATCATCCAGTAGCAGTGGTGTAGACCACACAGCCGTAGCTCCCAAGTCAGCGATATAGTCCAAATGGGCAATCATACCCTCAAGGTCGCCACCGTGACGACGGCCAGGATTTGAACGCAAGACCCTCTCCTGGGTATCGGCCGTAGAGTCATTCGATGGGTTGCCATTGGCAAAGCGGTCGGGCATAATGAGGTAGACAAAATCGGCATTTGTGAAGCTCGCACGCTCGCGTGAGCCCTCCTCGCGTGAAGCAATCACGTAAGGGACATCATACGAACGCTTGCCCTCCTTAAAGCGCAAGGTGTACTCCATAGGGGTAGCATCCTGAGCCACAGCGACATCCACGAAGAGGTAGTTAGGGCTATCGGCCTTATGTATCTGCTTAACCTCGACACCCTGGCCCGCAGGCAGAATCTCTACGTCGTAGTTAGAGACACCCTCACCATTGATCATAAGTTGTAGAGGGGTCGTCATACCCACCCACCAAGACAACGGCTCGACGTGGCGAACGACGAGTTTTGGCTGTGCCGCAACGGCAGCTGTCGCAACGGCAAGGAACATTATAAATGAAAAAAACCTCTTCATACTCTCTCTCTTTTATTTCACCAATATCTGATAGTGCCAAGGGGCTATGTCTCGCTCGACGTGCTCGTCGAGGATTACCCTTTCGCCCGATATAGCATCACGATACTTTCCAGCATAGATACCCGTGCGGAAATCGGCGTGGATGGTATAAGGCGAGAGGTTCACAATAGCCACAACACGGCTACCATCCACCTCGCGCACAAAGGTCATCATACAATCCTTGGCGTTATTCTCAATCTCTATAACATCGCCACCGCGCTGGCCACTATCCAAGGCTCGCTGGCTATGCTTGAGGTCGGCAAGTCGGCGATACAACTCCGTAGCGTAGCCCTCCTTATAGAGCTCTTCGGGGATAGGGTCGCGGTCGAAGAAGGCAAAGGAGTGGTCGTAGCCAACCTCCTGACCTGTGTAGATGAGTGGCATCGTCGAAGGCATCAAGAAGGTCATCGCCGTCATCACCTCAAGGGCACGACCAAAGCGCGACTGCTCCGACCCGCTCCACGAATTCTCGTCGTGGTTAGAGGTGAAACTTAGGCGCATAGCCTCACGGGGATAGCGCTGGCGCTCAGCGTGCATGGCATTGCGCAGATCCCACACCCTACGTGCGCCCTTAGCGATGTCGCACATAATATGGTGGATATTCCACTGATAACTCATATTGAAAGCCCCCTCGAAGAGATTATCCTCTTCGGCCTCGGCCAACATAAAGATATCGGACTTGATGCTATGGAGCTCGGCCGAAGCCTCCTGCCAGAACTCTATTGGCACGAGCATAGCCATATCGCAACGGAAACCGTCGATACCGAACTGTTCGACCCAATAGCGCATAGCATCGATTTGGCCACGCCAAACCTCCCTGTTAGCATAGTTCAACTTTGCCGTGTCGGACCAGTCCCAAGGCACCTTAGCCCTACCCTCCGAGTCACGCTCATACCAATCCACGGGGCGTTCGCTAATCCAGCGGGCATCGCGGGCTGTATGGTTAGCCACCCAGTCGAACAGAATCTTTATGCCGAGGGCGTGAGCCTTAGTGATGAAGTCACGAAGGTCAGCCTCAGAACCAAACTCAGGATTTACCCCCTTATAGTCGCGAATGGAGTAGTAGGAGCCGAGACTACCCTTGCGATCCTCCTCGCCAATAGGATAGATGGGCATCAGCCAAATGGCATCGACACCTATGGAGCGCAAGAAGGGGAGGCGCTCACTCGCAGCACGAAAAGTACCCTCCGTGGTGAACTGTCGTATGTTCATCTCGTAGAGTATAGCAGAGTAACTCCACTCAGGATTTTTATACATCATACGTGGTGAAATTCTATCTCTTTACAACGCACAAGGCGTTGGCAATTAACTAAGACGTGTATAAGAGGAAGAGCATCCCTCCTTTTATACGAAGTCCCTCTACACCCTTATACACGTCGATTATTTAGACGCCCGAACTATCGAGCCATAAGCATATATGCCCAAGGCTCAAGCTCTACGACGTCACCAGCCTTATAAGTCATCACCTTACCACAGAGGCAGTTGTACTCACCAGCCTCAGCCTCGGTCAAAGTGAGGCTCTGTGGCTCAGCCGAGAAGTTGAAGAAGCAAAGCACCTTATTCTCCTCGTTCTCACGAGCGAAAGCCAAAACTGACTCAGGTGCGCCCTCAACATATACCATAGGTGCTACGTTTGCACCAGTAGCCAAAGCCGAGTTGTTGTGACGGAAGGCGATGAGACCCTTATAGAAGTCGCGATACTCCTTACCATACTCCAAATCAACCAACTCTACAACAGAATCCTTCTCGAAGAACTCCAAACGGCGGTTCAGACCAATCTCCTGACCAGTGTAGAGGAGTGGCTGGCTCTTAGGCAACACGAAAGTAAGTGCTGCAAAGGTCTTGTGCGCATCGCCCATACGCTCGAACTCTGTACCTGCCCAAGAGTTCTCGTCGTGGTTAGAGGTAAACATAAGACGCATAGCAGGTGCTGGGTACTTAACGTCGTCACGCTCAAGGTACTCCTTCAAGTCGGCAACACTCTTAGCATCGGTCTTGATAGTGCCATCACCAGCAACATTCTTAGTCTCGCTACCACCCTTAGCCATAGCGTTGAAGATGTGGTGCAACTCCCAAGCGTATGTAGCCTCGAAGCCACTCTCGTGCAACCACTGCTCCTCACCCTCAGCCAAGAGGTAGACATCAGGATTGATTGCGCGAACCTCCTCCCAAGCTCTCTTCCAGAAGTCACCAGGAACATTCATAGCAACGTCGCAACGGTAGCCATCGAGACCCAACTCTACCCAGAACTTAAGAGCGTCGATCATAGCGTTGCGCATATCCTCGTTCTTGTAGTTGAGCTTAGCGATATCTGTCCAGTCGTACTCTACGATAGGCAAGCCTGTAGACTCATCCATAACATACCAGTCGGTCTTACCCTCTTTCCACCAGTTAGCATCGCGTGAAGTGTGGTTAGCAACCCAGTCGAGGATAACCTTAAGGCCGAGGTCGTGAGCCGTAGCGAGGAAACTCTTGAAGTCCTCCATAGTACCGAACTCAGGGTTCACAGCCTTATAGTCGATGATTGAGTAGTATGAGCCGAGGGCACCCTTACGGCTATCGATACCGATAGGGCTGATTGGCATAAGCCATACGATATCTACACCCATCTCCTTCAACTCTGGCAAGTACTTCTCCGCAGCGGCGAAGGTACCCTCCTCAGTTGCCTGACGGATATTGAGCTCATAAACTACTGAGTTAAACTTGTCGAACTCACGTGCTGTCTCCTGCGTCTTACAGTTGCAGCAGCCCACGAATGTCGCAATGGCAGCGACGAACAATAAAAACTTCTTCATACTATTTTAAATTTAAGATTAATTATTCAAAATTACATAGCCATAAGCTGGTACTGCAACCTCCAAGGTGCGACCCTCAACAACCGAAGCATTACCACCCTCAGTAGCGATAGCAACCTCTACCTCCTGGCACTCAACGAACTCAGGCAAAGTAACCTGAACAGCCTTGTTCTGGCCACGCACGTTAAGAGCAACAACTGCCCAGTCGCCCATATAGTGGCGCAAGAATACCCAAGCCTCATCATCGACATAAAGGGTACGCAAATCGCCATACATCAAAGGCATAGAGCCACGACGATACTTCAACAACGCCTGAGTAGAGGCATACTCCTTCATCTGGTAGTCGTTATAACCCTCGAAGGTCATCATATCGCGGTTGTCTGGGTCGTTAGCACCAGGAACACCATACTCATCGCCTTGATAGATACAAGGAACACCTGGTACGGTGGTGATAACAGCCTTCAACAACTGCAAGCCTGCGTGACCCTTATCCATATCGCCAACAACAACCTCGCGATTCCAGCCCTCAGCCTTATCGTCGATACCCCACAAAGGCATATCGCCACCAGCCAACGAGATGAAGCGTGGCTTGTCGTGGTTACCTGTGATGTTACCCATAGTGTGGTGTGAGCCATAAGCGGCCTCAGACTCCTCTACGGTAGCAGCGATGGTGCGCATTGAGCGGTTCTCATCGACGATGACATCACGAGAGTTGTGGTAGAGGTTGAAGTCGAACTGCGAGTCGATCATACCAGTCTTAACGTATGAGCCAATAAGTTCTACCGAGCCATAGGTCTCACCAATCTGCCACATCTGGCGATCTGGCATCGACGACTTCATCTTATGGGTGAGCATACGCCAGTAGTTCAACGGAATATGCTTGCACGCATCGTGGCGGTAGCCATCGAAGTCGAAGTTACGCACCCAGTGCAAAGCTGAGTCGGTCATAGGCTCACATACCTCCTCACGCTCCAAATCCAAGGTAGGGATATGCTTGTCGAACCATGTGGTAAGACGCTGCTCGTCCCACAAAGCGATATTCTCGCGACCATCGGGCAAGATAAGATCGGTGGTCCAATCGGGATGCTCCTGCAATACTGGAGAGTTGATATGCAAGTGGTTAGCCACGTAGTCGAGGATCACATTCATCTGGTTGCCGTGAGCCTTGTCGAGCATCTCGCGCAACTCCTCCTCAGTACCGAAACGCTTATCAACCACTGTGCTATAGATAGGCCAGTAGCCGTGGTAGCCCGAAAACTTAGTGTCGGGATTCACGTTCTGACCCCACGCATCGTAAGGGTTCTGCGTGATAGGCGAAATCCAGATGGCGGTAATACCCAAATCCGAGAAGAAGCCATCCTCGATTTTTGCGGTGATACCCGCAAGGTCACCACCCTGATAGTCTACCTTATCCAATACCTCTGGAGAGTTAATCTTCCAGTCGTTGGCGCTATTACCATTGTTGAAACGGTCAATCATCAACGAGTACAAAATCTGTGACTGGCTATCCTGACGGCGGATATCCTCAGAAGAGGTGACAATCTCGCCACGCTCCAATGGGAGCAACACGTCGTTGAAACGACCACTCTCAGAGGCTGCAAAGATGCGAACTACAGAGCGTGAGAACTCATCAGCGCACTTAGGGATAGCTACACGGATGGTGTTGCCATCGACCTCAACCTCGTCGATAACATTGTTCTGCCACAAAGCGACAGCCTCAACCACAGGCTTAGTAGCCACAACGGTAATGCGGTCGTCGTCGCCAACAACCGAAGACATATAGCTACCCTCGGTATCGCGCTTACCGCCCAAAACTACCACTGAGAGAGCCTCCTCATCGTGCCATACGTCGATGGTAGATACGAGCACCTCGGCCTCGGTGGTGAGGTCGAACGTAGACCAATCCTCCGAAGTGTTGGTAAGCGTGATACGCTCGTCAGAGGTAGTTACGTTGTCGGCACCCACCCACTGAGGATAGTAGTCTGTGGTGTAGTGCGAGGTAGTGCCCGCAGTAACTGTCATAGGCACAACTGCCGAGTTGTTACCCAAGGCGAAGGTACCCTCCTTTGGGGCACCACACGTACAACAGGCAGTCATCATAGCTGCCAAAGCGATGCACGCAAGTGTAAAGATTGACTTAAGTCTCATAATGTTTGTGTATTAGTTGTTTTTGGGGGTCGGGAGGCCGATCAAAGCCACCCGACCAAGGTCGTTAGCTACAAGGCTAACATATTAATACTACCGCGCGCACGCATACGCGCGGTAGCAAACGTAGATTTAACTACTTAGCGATAAGCTTCATCTTAGCTACATTATCAACGATGGTGAAGTAGACATCGTAAGTTCCTGTAGTCTCAATGAACATATCCTTAGCGTTGAAGGCAAGCTCATACTCCTGGCCTACCTTAGCGTTCTGGTTCTCCTCTGCGTGACCATAGTTGATAGTCCAAGCACCATCAGCACGAATCTTAAACTTCTTGCCAGCCTCCAAAGCCAAGTCCTTAGCTACAACCCAGCCATCCTCAGCTGTCATTGCACTATCACCCCAGCCATTGTGGTCGCCAGCAACGCCCCAAGTGTGCTCACCAAGAACGATAGGTTTCTCCTCTTCCTCCTTGCTCTCGCCATCCATAGTGTATGACAAGTCGGCGTTCACTACGAAGTGGTGATCCTTATCCAAGACAACACCCTTGATGTCGGCAGTCTGTTCACCATCATTACCATTTTTGTTGTTGAAGATTACATTGATAGTCTTGCCAACAATCTCTGCTGGTGCAGTCCACACATACTTGCCATCCTCCAATGTAAGAGCTGTACCTGGCCAATTACCTGCATACTCAACATTGTTATCATCCCAAACGTAGATATTACAGATCTCCCAACCACGAGCTGTTACATCGACATACAACTTATAGCTCTTCAAGGTAATATCGCTTGGAACCTGACCCTCGGTCATAACCCATACCATCTCCTCAGCAACATTGAAGTAAATGTCGTAAGTGCCATCAGCAGGAACCTTCATATTACCTGAACCACCGCTGGTGATTACTGCGAAACCTACGTTGAGCTCTACAACACCTGCAGTCTCCAAACCGTAGTTCTTAGCATCGTTCCACTCGTCGTTGAAACGAATCTTAAACTCATCAGTAGTAGTCAATGCCAATGAGCGACGAACAAAGAGATTATCACCCACCTCATCCATATAGAGGTCTGGCAATGTACCATCCTTGCTCCACTCGTTAGGAGTACCTACAATACCCCAACGGTTAGGCTCCTTCTCTGCTGGAGTATCAGGAGTAGGACCGGGCTCTGGCTCTGGCTCATTACCACCACCAATCTCGGTATAGGTGAACTTGCCATCAGCATTAGGAGCAGCAGATATCTCATAGAAACGGTTCTTTGAGAACGTTACGCCCGTGATATCTACGGTCTGCTGACCATCGCCATTGTTGAAGATGATGTTACCAGTAGTCTCGAATGCCTCCATAGGCAACTCATAAACGAACCACTCCAAGTCGTCAACAAACTCGGTCATAGTAATCTCCTCACCGGGCCACTCGAACGATACGCCCTTAACATCCCAACCATAGAGATACATCTTTGACCAA
>JAEIGA010000914.1_pt1 | contig 44028 bp, 52 predicted proteins | sample 9270691 | NCBI WGS metagenome assembly JAEIGA01 (sample SAMN17057246, study PRJNA624740) | gut metagenome | biome: biome; isolation source: fecal sample | host: Bos grunniens | place: China: Xizang | collected 2019
CTTCATAGTCTGTATAATATAAATCTATAAGAGTCTGCGATTTACCTTCCGCTGCGAACTCTGTTAAGATTTTTGTAGCTATTTCTCTTTCTTGACTATTTAATGCGTGTAATTGCTCTTCAGAAAATTCCAGAATCTTGGATAAATCTGTCATAATATAAAAATAACGACCTCCTGCGCTGACAACTAACAGACCGGTCATTGTCAGTGCAAGTTGTCGCTAATAAACTTGGTTAGACTTCTAGCTATAAAGTCTTCCTTTAAATTATTGTACAACTTAGCCTATAAATAAAATAATCCCAGTACTTTAACATACTGGGATTATATATATAATTTTATTAATTTAATTACGTATTAAAAGTGTCTATAAATTTGCTTGTTATCAAGCGCGAATAGCTTCTCAGTAAATTGACCTACTTCAGTTTTTTCGAAAGCTTCTCTGCAAATTTCAACACGTGAATCAATCAAATCTATCATATGAAGTAGTTCTGCTTCAAGAGTTCTTGGTACTGTAGCGGCTCCAAACTCAGGTTTACCATGATGTGATAATAGCATATTCTGGAGTAATAATTTCTTTTCTATGGGAATTGCTACACCATCACAAATATCACCTACTATATTAGCACCCATAACTAAATGACCCAGCATATTTCCATGTAAAGTAAAACCGGTCGCTAGGCCTAATTCATTAATTTCATATTCATGTATTTTAGCAATATCATGTAAAAATGTTCCAGCAAGCAACAAGTCATGATTAACTTCATTTTTATAAATCATAGCTACCGTTCCAGCAACCTTCATCATATTATACGTATGCATTAACAAGCCATTAATAAAAGCATGATGCACGCCTTTAGCTGCAGGAAATTTAATAAAACGTTCTTTATAAATTTCCCAAGCCTTTCTACAAACTTCTCTATAGTCTTCGTCAACAATACAGCCGAAATCAGATTCTAGATACTGTGAAATTTCTCTAACATCAATTGGCGCACATGGAATCAAATCAGCCTTACGATATGAATTAGTATCAGCCTCTACAGCAAGTCTTAACTGTATTGCGGTAAACTGAAGTGTATCTTTATAAGAGGACACCTGTCCCTGAACTTTAACAATTTTACCATTATCAGCTGAAGTTATAGGCCCGTCATAGTCCCAAAATTTCATATCAATTATTCCTGAATTATCTTGTAATTTTGCCGCTAAGTAGGGCTTGCCTGCTTGTGTAGTTCTAAGTTGAATATCTTGAATAATATAAAAATCAGTTATATATTGTCCGCCATCAACAAAATCTTTAATTCGCATTATGCTATTAAGCCTCCTTTTTATAAAGTTCGCATTCAGCAGCACGTTTAAGATAAGTACCACCCTTTATAGTTACGTAGAGCATTTCTGTTATAGTACCGTCTCTTTTATGAAGTAATCCTGTATTTGATACACGTCCAACTACAAAATCGTCTTTGTGGCGACACTTTACATATTTTCTATCATATTTATCACTTAATGCAACAAGCTGTTCCGCTTGCTCACGACTATCAAAGGTAGTAGTATAAACCCGACCAGTGGTTCTAGTAGTCTCTAAAGCCCATTTACCATCAGGCTTTTGATAAATATGTCTTTTTACCTGTTTACTCATCTTGCAGTAAAGCCTCCTCTAGTAGTTTTAAGTCTTCGCCAAACATATCATAATAAGTGTCAACTGCATCAAACCATTCCATTTCTAACTCGTCTACTAAGCTGTTAAACCAGCTTATAGGTGTATTTTTCGACTCACAATATTCACGTACAACCAACTTAAGATTGTCAGGAAGGTATTCATAGTGTATACCCATGAGAGCAACATCTCTTGCAGGAATTAATTTTTTATCAGCGCAAAATTCACAGTAAGGAATTTTACGAGTACGTCCAATGGGTTTCATTAATATATAGAGTGTATTAAGGTGTCGACCACAACAGCAGCAACGTTTAAAACTCATAGAGTCTGGCGCCTCCTATGTGATAATAATTAGTATGCAACTCATGAATAATGGTATGTTTATTAACCTCAAATAAAAATTTATTTATACGCTCTACATCAGGCTTATCTGGTAGTTGAGTTGATTCGCTAAGACTTTTAAATTTAGAATCTAACTCATTTAATAAATCATTAAATTCCTTTGTAGGTCTATAATCGCTATCTAAATATTTACCATTACGTACACTTAAAAGAAACTCACGGTCTTTATTGCGATAGGTGTTAATTTGGCCATCTTCAAGAATGTCAAAAACCATTAAGTATAGACGAATAAGATGCAGCATATGTTTGCCCAATTTTTTATGTTCAATAGCTTTTCTGTTACGAATATCAAGTCCCGCCAAATTCTTATCAGTTAAAAGATTAAGTTCATGTAATTGAGTTCTTGCATAGCCACCAAAAGAGTTTATACAACGTTTAGACAGAAAAGCATCACTTAAATTTATTAATTCCCTACCAATATCACTTATTTGTAAGTAATGCCGCGGTAAACAACCTAAAATTTCAATAGTATTGGGATTACAGCTAAGTAAAAGCGGAAGTAATTTATTTAAAGAATAAATTGTTGTATCTATATTATCTAAACGGACATGTTCAAAGTCTTTTCCAAGAAGTATATTATTAGCTGAATTATGCGCTACACCTCGGAGGTCTATATCAGAATCTTCAGTATTTGTACCATATGCATGACTTCCACCTAAGCACAAAATATCAATACGCCCGGATATTTCCTTATTATCAAAAATAGGCGCATATTTAGAGTCTTCAATTAAAGACTTCCGCAATTCCTTTACAAATTCTAACGACATTATAAAACCCCCTTAAATAGCGTCATAAAGGTCTAAAAGATAATCTTCATAAATGTCTAAACACCTGCATTTTTCATCATATGTAGGTTTATTTGAGGTAATAATCATTATTAGATTATCTTTAGGATTTTCGAATACAGGTAAGTCGTATTTTTTACAAACATTTTCTAAAACATCAGTCGTTAAAGATACATTTTCCATAAATTTTACACCTCTAAAATTATTTTTAGTTTTTCCTGACAATAATTATTATATCACAGAGTTTTTGATTTGTAAACCCCTTTTTGGAAAATTTTTACAAAAAAAAATAAGAGACTTCAAAAATGAAGTCCCTCATATAATTAAAATATTTTACTCTTCAACAATTTTAATAAAGTCTGCGCCATAGTATTCTTTAGTCAGAGCTTTATTAAATTCTTCTTCTGAATAAGGCCAATCGGTATCAGAACAAGCGTATCCGCCTAAATTACCAATAAAACCTTCAGTATCTTTATCTGCACCGCCTGCGTGCCAACCAACAACTTCAGGCGTTGAAGCGGCGTGCCAATTACCGGTAGTATCATAATCTGAATCTTTTCTAAATGTTTGTTTAAAAATAAATGTCTTATCTTCTACACCAGCTTCGGACCAGTAAATGGTGACGTCCTTAGTATTTGAGTCTAATTGGTCTACTGTGATATTATCCATATGTTCATGAGATTCATTAAGTTTAATAATCATAATTAGTTATCCTCTACTTTCAAAAGTATATTATCCTTATCTAAATCAAAAATAAATGTATTTAAAAATTCATCATCAATTTTTTCACCATAGGTTTTCTTTAAACTACCAATAAAGTCAGTAGACTCATCTTCACTATTAGGAGCGCCATAGTGCCAACCCACACATTCCTCTGAAACGTCTATCCAACCTGTATCAACTGCCTCAAAAGTATGTTTTATAATAAAAGTTAAATCTGCTGTTTCTGCATATACTGCATAGTAAACATACTTAAACTTAACATTTATATCTTCTGTTAATTTTATAATCATCTATTATACCCTACCTTTATAATACATATCTAAAGTATTTTTTAACTGCTTCATATCTACTGCAGCATTTAATTCATTTACGCAATTAGCTAAATTTGTAAGTTCTTCTGCAAGTTGAATAGTTTCTTCTGGACTAAATTTTCCTGGTCTGGCGTAATTTGTAAATCTAATATAAAATAATAAATTATCTGGATGATAATCAAAATCAATGCAAGCCACACTACCAAATGTATATGCGTCTACATCAATAAATATTGATGTACCAGTAACTAGGTTGGAATAACTATTGGTGTATTCAGCTACTTCAATACCATTGAAATTATAAGAATTTAAAATACGTTGAGCGGTCTTTAATTCGCCCATAGTACGTAGGTCTCTTCTAATATTTTCCATAACTACTTATTTATAAGCTATAATAAGCTTACCCTTTCTTTGAACATTTTCATCCCCGAAGATACTAGCTATTTCAGGAACGTACTCAGAAGTTTTACGAGCCAACTGATACTTATTACCACCAGTAGGACCTTCTTGACCGCTTTTTTCATAAGTAGTAAAATAAGCAATACCGTTAGGCTTTAAATACTTATAAATATTTCTTATAGCTACCATACGTGCAGCAGGTTCTTTAATTACATTTAAAACGTTAGCGCAAGTTACAGTATCTGCTCCGCCATTTTTACGCACTTGGTTTATAACATTGGCATTATGCTCTGGAGTACGATTAAATGGGTCGTATACTAAAGAAGTAACATCAAAATAATGTTTCATATACTCAGAGGCTAAATCGTATTTACCGCCACCGTAATCTAAATTTAAAGTATTTGGATGAAAATAAGTATTTTTATCTTTAAATAATCCAGCTACTTGATGCAAACTTGTATCAGCAGATGAAAATTCTTGCTCAACCGTTTCAATTTCATCATCATCATCATCTGCAAAAGATAGGTCTTCAAACTTTGTACCAAATGATTCAGCAATCTGCTTAAAGCTTAAAGATTCTAAAGAAAGCTCCTTAGACGCTAATTCATATCTACGGTCTTTAAGCGCTTGCAAATAGCCCTCATCACGGAGAGTCTTAAAAACATAATTGCCTATTGCGTATTCACCGTCTTTCATTAAAGATAGTCTACGTAAATTATATAAACTATCAACAAATTGTTTAGGTTCTTTTGATGTAATTGCATTTTCTAAAACAGCTTTTGCACGGTCTCGCCAGGTAGTCATTAAGGTAATGTATTCATCGTTACTATCATAATCTGGATAAATGACCTTCTCTGGTTTCTTAATCCACTCGTTTTCAAGTACTGAAAATATACCATTTGACATTGTACCAGCATTTACGTCTTCTACATAAAGTTCAACATCAATACCTTTAATTCCTAAATTATATTTAGTGTTAAAATTAGCTTTTTCTAAGTTATTAGCTATCTGAGCTAGCGCCGGGTCTGATGATATATCTTCCATGTTTACAACTAAATGTAAATCTATATCAGACTTTGGATGATAATTATAATTAGCATTACTACCTAAAAGCTCAATGTCAATTATGTCGTCCTTCTTTAAGATGTCTGACGATGCTATATACTCATCAGCAATAGACAATAATTTATTTCTAATTTCAGTTTTCATAGTGAAGTCTGAATCCCAAATAATGGGATTTAGTTCTTCGTTTGTTTTTATACCTTCAATTAAGTGTTGTCTCATTTAATTATTCCTCCGATACAGGAATATCAGCGCCTGATTTAATTTCATCTAAGAAATAGCTTAGTATCTGTTGTATATAATCTTTAGGAATAGTCACTTCTTCAGGTCCGTCTCCAATATCTACACGACCCGCATGAAATTTATACAGCTTACCTTGATATCTTATATAGTTATCAAAATAAACTTTACTGCAGTTACCATATTCATCAGTTTCTCTAAATGACTTATCAGCATCAATAAGTAAGTCACTCAGCACTGCGGGGTCTGAATATTTAACGCCCTGAGTTTTACGTAAAAGGTCATCAACCGGCATACCAGATGTTTCAAAAAACTCAACCATCATATACTCAAACTCAGGCTCATCTGAATTTTCTATAGAATTTTTATGTTCTAATACAAAATACCACCAGGTGCCTTGGTCTTCAATTGGGTCCACAAGTTTTAAATTATTCTTATTGAATACTTTTAAAATCTCACGAAGTAACTCAGTACGCTGCATATAATAAGTTGACATATCTAGCGAATCTTCGAAAGCCCTATGCGTAAGTACAATTATTTCTCCTAATTCATCATATGCAGATAAATCCCAATCAACTTTATCAATATCACTTAAAGCCAATAAATCATTTTCGAGTTGAGTTTTATCATATGAACCGGATAAACGGTCCTCAGTTAAAAGGGACTCATCAAGTTTATTGTCATTTATGTATTTTAAACAATGTTCTTTAGAAAACATCATACTAGTATAACCAGAAGGTCTAAACTTTACATAATAACAGGGATTAAACGGATAATGGTCTTTATTTTCTCCATAGAAAATATCAAATTTAGCATAATTGTAAACTTTACCGGGGTCCATCTCTAATTCATTTAAAGCATCTATAGTAAGCTTTTCTGAAGTTTTATCTAAGCCCTTATAACGGAAACCTTCCTCTAAAAAGCTGTCTTCCGATTCGGTCCCAAGTGTAAGATTAAAAACATCATTATTTTTCAAGCAGTAAAGTAGTTCTTTGAATACTTCAGAATTAGACAACTTTAAAGAATTTATTTCATTTACAGTGGCCTTATTTAAGGGTTCACCTTTTTTATTAGTGCGTGCCCAAGAGCCATCAATACGAGTAAAAGTAACATCGCATTTGCCAGCTCCAGCTTTACCATTATAAGCTAAAGATATAAAATCAGAATCCAAATTACGCTTAATAAGCTTAGTAAGCTCATCAAAAGACATACTGTGAGTTGGATAACCAACTACATCAAAAGACTCGTCTAAAGTATCGATAAATGCTTTGGCATCTTCTACTGAGTCATAGCCTTCATCTTCTAAATTTTTATTAATATCAAATACATTATAGCCGTCTCCTGTTGGGTCTGCTACAATATAATAATTTTTATATTTTTGGGCACTAGTAGGTTTATTTGCCTCATGCATAAAACCGTCTGGTGTATACTTCTTAATAATTTCATCAGTATCAGTAGAGTCTATCTTTTTTACAATAGCACTTATTGGATACTCATTCTGACGTTCTCCCCACGCCCAGCCTAAGAATGTTTTTCCGTGACCTGAATCAACTTTAACAGGAATAATATTTGGAGTTCCATTTTTCTTTGTATTAAGATTAACTTCTACCCAATCACCTTTAGTATAGCCTTCGGAGATTTCTACTGATTCATTAGTACTTTGTGCATCAATAAGAATTGGTGCAGTTCTACCGGACTTAACTATAAAACTATTAGTATCATCTGAATCATAATTGGAATAAGTTTGTTTAAAAACATCTTCATCTAAATTAGTAGGTTCTAAGCCAACCGCCTTTAAAAAATCAGGCTCAAAGTATTCAGGATGTTCAGTAAGTAATGATTTTAATAACTCTTTAAAATATTTAATTGCGGGTTTAGTACTATAGTATTGACCTGTAAAACTAAAACTAGTTTGGGCTAATTTTGGGGCAGACTTCATTATATCAGAGGGAATATATAAAGCATAGTTTTTATTTCCTCCGCCGGCACAAGTAACATCCTGGCTATAAAGGTTATCACCTATTTTAACCCGGTTACAATCGATACCGTTTAATACATATCTGCCATGACAACCCCAAAAAATAAACTTACAAGGTTTACCATTTATTGCAATAGAGATATTAACGGAATCTTGCATAGTATCATAAACCCAATTTGTGTTACACTTACCACCAGTTATCTTAATATTAGTTAATTTTTCTGTAATTTTATATATCGCCATTATTTATGCCCCCATTAATTAGTTACTAAGCTGCATTGAATTTAACTTGCCAGATTTTTTCATATCATCAAACCATGCAAAGAAATTTGGATATTTATTTCTATCTATACCTGTTGCAGTATTATAAAATTGTTTAAGGTCATCAATTTTATAAGCAAATTCGTTAAGGTCTTCTTCTTGGTCATTGTCACGTTCAAGAGCTTCTTTAAAAATGGTTTCAGACCAATTTGAACCTGCTTGTACATCTGTCATGGTTACTACAGTACCGTCTGGTTTTATTCTAAATACATAATCAGTACCCTGCCAATGAATTGTTCCATGGTCCACTACTCGACCACCTAAAAGAGCGCTAGACATAAAATAGCAACCGCGAGGCATTAAACTTTTTTTCATACAATTAGGGTCAATACCGGTCACGCTATCCACAGTAATAACTTTAGATTTTAAAAAAGCATTTAAACTAGTCGACATGGACTCCTTAAGGGTTACCTCATTAATAGATGAAATAATCCTATCTAACTTATTTAAAATAAAATCTTTTGTATCCATTGTAGCGATTTCCATACTTGAATAACACATTGGACCAAATTCTTCACCATCTATATAAACATTAAATTCCAATGGGGCAAAACCATATTTGTCGTATTCATCAGTAATTTCTATATGCACCTCTTTATTAATATTAGTGTCATAAATTACATCAAAGCTAGCTCCACGCTCAGTGTTAGTAATATCACTGATATTTTCTACATAGTGGCTTAAAGAACTTTTAAGAGTTCTAACAAATTCAAAAAGGTGTTCTTTAGAATAAACATCTTCCCTTAAGTTAAGTCTATATATCATAAATAATAACCTCGCTATTACATAATTATATTTATTAAATGTCTACTAATTATTGTACTCGACTTAAAATAAATAAAAATACCTAGTATTGACTACTAGGTATTTTATACAATCATTAATTATTTTTGAGGCTTTGCAAGATTTACTTGTGCTTCAATCTTATTCTGAATGTCAGCCTCGAGGTCACCAACTAAAGTAGTTAAATAAGTCTTGGCTTCTTCAGTAAGAAGTTTCATTACAGTTTCATAAGTTTTATTAAATGCTTCTGCTTGAGCTGCGCCATCAAACTTACCTGCTTTCTTAAGTGATTCAACGTAAGTTTGATTAGTTGCAATAACTGCTTCACAAATTGTTTTGTCAAGCATATCTAAATATTTCTTTTCTTTTTCATTTTTAGTTTTTTCTTTTAGTCCAGCAATCTTAACTTTAATAAAGTAACAAAGATACGCTGTACCTACGCCTAAAAGTGGGAAAATAACTATTTCAAAAAGTTGTGCTAAAATTTCCATCCAATTCATCGGTAATTATTCCTCCTCGTTAATTACATCTTCTGTAATATCTGAAGTTGTAGTATCTACCCTATGCTTTAATTTTGATGTGCGAATAGCTGCTAGCGCAACTAACTCAGTTCCCCAAAAAGCGAACCAAGCTGTAGTTAGCGTAGGGCTTACTTCAATTTGTGTAAAATATTGAAGGGCAAAATCAGCTATAGTATAAAGAATTATCATCGTACAAATAAGTACTAGCATTATGTTAGATACTTTTCTCTTTGGTTTTTGCTTAGAATGCTTTGCCATTGGTATCAATCCTCCAAAAGTATTTTATTATTCTGACTTTTTAAACCAGCCTAAAATAATATTAAGTATTTTTTCTAAAAGTGCTAAAACGGTGTTAGCTTTATCAATATCGATGCCTTTTTCATCATCAGTAGTATCTGGCTTTACAGGGTCTACTTTAGGTTCTTCATCTTTTCCAAAATAAGTCTTAATATCTTTATTAGTTATATTTGTAGCTTTAAGACCTTTATAAATAGTATCAATCTTTTGACCATATGTAGTGCCTGCTTTCATTGCTGCTTCGGCGTCTGAACCATCAAAACCAGGTACCGCCCAACGACCGGCAAGTTGCTCCCAATAAATTGCAATACCACGAGTAACATATTTGAAACGTGGGTCAACTATAATTGCTTCGTCAGCTGGGAGTGCGTCTTTACAGCCATAAGCGTATAAGTGTTGCAGTTGGGCTCTAACACCATTTTCAATAGTGTCAAATGAAGCGCCAGAAGCACCTCCACCAGTTGCACCTAAGCCACAATAGTTATGCTGCTGTGCTTTAACTGAAGAACCAGCAAATTTAAACCAACCAGTTTCTAATATAGATTGAGAAATAGCTCTCATTGGGTCTATATGGTACTCATCTGCTAATAAGAAAAATGCTTTTGCAATTTCAATATCAAAATCAGGATTATTTTTCTTAATTGCAACAATTGCTCTTGTGCATTCAGTTTCATTGATACCCTCGGTTTGAACCAAATCGTATTCTATAATCTGGTGTTTAGTTGGATAATCTAAATCATATACTGCTTTTTTAACTGTTGGTGTAGGATTAGGTACTGGAGTAGGTTTTGTTTCTTCTTTCTCAGGTGCTGTATACGAATATACTTTTGTGCCATTCCAATCAAATACACTATATCCTGAACCTGCTTTTTGACAGGCATCTTTTGCATTATCAAGTGAACTAAATGCACCTACTTGGGACTTACTGTCTGCCCAAGATTTTCGTACTCTATAAAGTTTCTGTACTGTAGATTCTTCCTTCTTAGTGTCAATATTTTCAGAAGGATTAATCCAGGAACCTGCAGAAGCGCCAGTTTTGTCTGTGCTAATATTATACATTCCATTTAATCCATTTGGGTATTTATTGAATATATAATATGTTCCAGCTGCATATTTTCCCTTGCTATTAACTTTTGCTTGAGCATCAGCTGCAGAAGCATACCTATTAACTTCAGTAACTAGTTTGTATGTAGAACCAACAGTCGTAGTGGTTGTAGTTTTCTTCTTTAGGCCCGCACGTCTAACAATTACATTTACACATGCTTGTGCACATTTATATGCAAAATCTTGAGTTAAAATAATTGGAACATCTGTTCTAGAATCCATAAATCCAAGTTCTAAAAGAGTGGCGTGCATATATGGTTCTCTACATTCATGTAAATTTGCTCTTGAGCATCCATTAGAACGGTTACCCTTTAGACCAGTCAATTTAATTAATTCATTATATAAATCTTTTTGCCAGTCTAGTGTTGCCTGTGGGACAGAGCCATTATAAGCATAAGCTGTAATACCTCCACCAGTACCACCATTAATACCAGCATTGTGATGAATAGCCAGATAAAAATCTGCTTTCCAAGCGTTTGCAGCATCAGAACGAGCTTTAAGAGATACATCTTTTTGACCGGTGGTATCATCTAATCTTTTTACCTCTATGCCTTCATATTCTTTAAGAAGCACTTCGATTCTATCTGCAATTCGGTCATTTAACCACCACTCGCGAGTTTCGTTGGGGTCAATAGACTTTAAACATCTTTTGCCAGCAGTATACATATAGTGACCAGCAGATAGTGCTAATTTAAAAGCCATAAGTTATCCTCCTATAAGTTATTTATATTAATTATTGTACAAATAAGAAAACCCTCCTAATGAAGAGGAGGGTTAATAGTCAATATCTGGTCTTTCAAAAGTTTTACGATATTGTTCTAAATCTTTTTTAATTTCACTCACAAGTAGTTCTTTGATTTCCAATTCATACTGATTTGGGTCACCTTGAAGTGGTTGAAATACTAAGTCATAAATATGACTTCCGTAATTATAACTAAAATAACGGTCAGCTTTAATGAGTAATTTTTGAGCCCATAAAGGTAATTTATATTTTATACCTGCTCTGTCGTACTCAAATAAGTTCTCATAATATTCTTGAGATTCATATTCAGAAATATATGCTTGTACAACTTTAGCTAATTTAGTAATTACTTTTTTACATAGTTTAAGTATAGTCTTTTGGTTTTCCTCTAAAGACCGTCTTGGACTAAAAGTAAATTCTACTGAGTCACATAAATCACCATAATTTTTATAGCCTATTTCATCTAAATGATAACGAATAAAGAAATTAAAAGCAAAATCTGAAACAAAGAATTCACTATCATCTGTACAAGATAAAAATCCATACTTAAAGTCATATTGGCTAATTAGTTCGGAACATACTTTATTAGCGTAATCCTTTAATTGATTCTTCTGCTCATCATATGAATAAATATTAGAAGCTTTACTATCAATTATATAAGTATTAAAACATTTTAAATTACTAGAATCCCACGAATCATAAATGTTACCATCAATTACACAAAGTAAATGATTTGGATATTCTTCACCACATTGAATTATATAGGTACCTACGCTATGCGCAGCTGTAAATTCGGCTACAGTACCATTATTATAAATTTCTTTTAAATCACCATACGGTACTAGGTCTTCTATGACTGAAATAAATACAGAGGGTACTTGCCATGAGCTAATTCTAAGTTCTTTAGCTTTTTGTCGAAGTAACTTAGCTATATACTCATAATCTAAATTAAATGCTAAAGAAATTGCGCGCTTAACACAATCACCTGAATGGACGTTATGAGTATTAGCGTTATAATAAATCAATTTTTCTAACATTAGTCTTCAAGTCTATAAATGGTTAAAAATGAATCATAAATTTCAATATCGAATTCATCGGAAATAAATTCTACTGAGTGTATTCCAGCTTCATTATGGTCTTCTCGATTAAACTCTGGTCTCTTAGAGAAATAACCCACTAAACGTACTGCATCAATTTCAGATAAATCTATACTATCAGCTTCTTTACGACTAGTTGCACGGAGTTTCTTAAATAGACCTCTTTCATAAGCGGTTTTGACCATATCTACAATAGAAATTGCGTTAGGTGCCGGGTCATAATCAATTTGTTTTATTTCACATAAATGTTGACGACTCATTAAATATCAGGTCCTTTCAAATAGTATAGATTAAAGTTCTTCAGTATTAATTAATGCTAAACTAGCTAAATCAAATTTTTCTAATTCAGTCATGAAATCAGAAGCTAATTCGGCATATTCAAAATATTCGTCTAAATCTTGCTTGTCTAAATTATCTGCGTCAATAGTGAGACCACATTCCCATTTTTCAGACTTAGAATCATAAGCAAAATATACTGGTGCAAAACGGTCTTTATTTTTGTCTTTTAAATTAAGAGTAACTTCAGTAGTAGTGTCACCTGTATGTAAAATATAATTTGCAGCTATATCAATACTATATCCGTATTTATCGCATAGCTTAGAAAGTTCTTTATAACCAGCGGCGTCTTTCATTACCTGGTCTTCATTTACAGCTTCATTAAGTTTTATAATCATAAGATTAACCGACCTTTATAAAATTTTAAATATCATTAAATATTGTACTTAGCATAAAATTCATAATGTAAGACTATTCTGCTCATGCCAAGTTTTATGACAATCTTCACACCAACAAACTAAATCATTCTCAATAACATATGGTAGATGCTCTCGCCCATGGTTTTCATAAGTATGATGATGTATATTAAGTTTACTCATTAAATTAGTTTTTTTACCGCAATTTTGACAAGTAAAATTACTATGAATCTTTTTCCAAATACTAATTATTTCCCAGTATTCAGTTAATAAAAATTCTTCATAAGAAAGCCAATTATTTATATAAGACTCAATATAATTCCAATCTACCTGAAATTCTGGACTTTGTAAATCTCTTAAATAAGAGTCTATAGACTGGATACGTTTAAAATGTCTATTAGGCGTTAAGTAAGTTTTTATAAATTGTTTTGTTGCTTGGTCTGCCGCCTTTTTTAAACGTTCTTGGTCTTTAAATTTAGTAGATACTTGTAGTTGAGGTGTATCATAAATTATATAAGACATCTCTGAAGTATTTTTATTTAAAACTTCAATATACCCCAGTTTTTCTAATTCTTTTATAGCGGTATTTATAGCACTAGGCTTATCTTTATTATAAATTGATAAGTCTTTTGTATTTAACTCAAAATCATCTGGCTGTGCTAATAAATGTAGGAAAAGACCTTTAGTCTTAATATCTATTTTAGGATTTAATATAAAATTTAATAGCTCTTCTGGTAAATTAAGTGGTCCTAATTTTCGTTTAATCATATCACATTCCACCCAAAATAAAATTTATATAAATTATTGTATAAAATATAAAAAGCTCTCAGATTTGATACCTGAGAGCTTTATTAGTGTATTAGTAATCGTATTCTGGAGGAATTCCATAATTTTGTGGAACTCCTGCAACATTTTGTTGTGGCTCGGCCGTACCACGAATAGATTCTATAGTATAACTAACCTGATTATCAACTTCAGTATGTACGGTATTCCAAAGGTCTAGACGTGCATCAGCAATATTTTCATCGTCATGAACTTCTCTCGACTCTGAGTAAGAAAAAGAATACCATACATCATCCAAAGATGTAGAAACCTTTGAAGTAGCACTAATAAGCTTAGTTGTAACTGCTTTTTTAGGCTTAGTAACTTTTTTAGCAGATTTAGTTGTTAATTCTTGCGCAAGTTCTTCTGGTGTATTAAGCTCGTCTGAGCCTACTGGTACTTGCGTTTTAACAGTATCTGGAATCTTTTTTGTATTAGTTGTTTTCTTCGCTTGTGCCATTTTTCTTAGCCTCCTTCACTGCTTTTTCATTAATCCAAGCCATTCTAAATTCATTCATATAATCATATAAAGCTTCAGGAGTGGTCAAATCCCAAACACGAGGTTCTTTATCTGAATTAGTGGCCACTTCTCTAACAATTTTTTTGCAAGACTCATAAAGCCACCAACTAATATATTCATGTATATCTACACAAAGTTCTTCTAGAAGCATTACAAGTGCTTGATGATTTTTATTTTCAGAATTAAACAATACCCAGCCGCCACAAACGGTTTCAAGAGCGTCCCCGACTTTATCATCAATTTCCTGTTGTTCTTTAATCATATTAAGAACTTTAACAAATGTTTCTTTAGTAATAGGCATCCATGCTGTAGCAACCATTTTAATTTACCGTCCCTTCAGTATTATATTTAGATTTTAAAAATTCTTTTCTTAAAGTAATTATATCACATTTATTTTCTGGGTGGTCATGATATTCACGCCAATTATCTTTTATCCACTTATAAAAATAGTTAGCCATTGGAGTCTGTAATGAACCTGTCCAACGATAGTTTCCGGACTTTATAACATGATATGCTACACTCCGGAGACCTTTCCAAAAATTATAAAAATCTGATTTGGTTTTAAACATATAGCCTTCAGCATCTTCAATTACATAACCCTCGGTATAGTCTCTATGACATAATTCCTGAGTCTTTTCTACAGTATTCATTACATTCAAAAACTCTTCAAACTGTTCCCAATTATATAGAGTAGTACAGTAGGTTTTACAGTCAAGGTTTAGTAAGCCTGCTAAAGTAAAGACTGCTTCAAACGGCTGTTTACTAAATTCGATAGTATTTGCTACTAAGTCAAGTAAATAAATTTGAGCTTTATCATATTCTATGATATGCGGGTCAAAATCGGGGTCAACAACTTCTACTGTAAGTGTACAATCATTAGTTTTAAGATACTCTTTTAATAAATTGTATTTATCCTTAGGAACTAAGTGTTCAAATAGTTGTTTAAATTGCTTGGTGTACTCTCCGTCTGGAGTAGACTTAGTTGTAAAGAATAAAGAATCATCATAATAATTATAGCTAATAAGACCTAAATAGCCATTCTCTTTAGAATAAACTTTAAGAGGAAACTTAAGGTTTCTTGCCAGTGAAGGTAATTGTGTTTCAGGCATTTCATAAAGCTTCCAAAATTTATTATAAGAACGAGCGAAAATTCTATTTTGAACTGTATCTATGTAAAGGCCTCGAGCTCTCATAGTTTGATTATCCCAGATACCTTTATTAAAAGCCTCTCTGGAAAAATTAAAAGACGAGATATTTCCAAAAGTCTTTTCATTTACATATTTATTACTTCGAAGTTCTAAAACAAGTTCTGCTACGGGAGTATCGTTATTAATAACTAACTGTTCTGTAGACTTACCGATTTCCGTATTAGTTTCTAAAAGATGCTCAGCAATAGGTTCATTATTATGTATGTAAATAAATTTGGGTGTTACTACACCATCAGAATTTTTTGAAAGCTTAACTATACGAAGGTCTCCACCAAATTCTACAGCGCCTTCCAAGTTATAAGTAAATGGTGTAACACCAATTTCAAGCTTATTTATATTACGGTGTCCATTAATTTGAATAATACCGAATTTATTACCATCTAAAGTGTCATTCCACCACTTAGTGCAATTTTCATAATCTGAATATCGTCCGACACCATGAATCATTTGACGCGTAGGAATAAATTGTAATTCAGTTCCTGCTGCAGATAAACCTGAAAGACCTCCATGACAGCAAAAGTAATTTTCTTCTCCAAAATTAAAAAATGCGCACTGTGCTAATTTACGATAAAAATTACGGCAGTCTTTTTTAGAAATTTTAGCTTCTCTAAGTTGTGGGAGTGTATAATTTCTAAACTCACCAGATAAGTTATCTTCTATATCATTTCCCCAGTTGTTAAGCCAACGTTCATGATTTCCTTCAAGAAGAAGGACATTTGGTAAATGTTTAATCTCATCAATATAACGAAATACTTCCGCATTTTGGGTGCCTCTGTCAAGATAGTCACCTAAAAATACATACATATCTCGGTCTGACCAATTTTCAGACATATACTTATTTAATGGACTAAAACAACCATGAATATCACCAATTATATGCACATTTTCATAATCATTATAAGAAAACGGCTTAGACTCTAAAATTTCATTTATATTGTCAGGCTTAATTACTTTAATTCCACTAGGTACATCTTGTGTAGCAAATCTTGCATAAATATTTTCTAAAGCATCATCTGGAACTCTCTTATAAGTAGGCCTATTAGCATTACGCCCTTTACATACTTCAAGAGGTACATCAGTCATATCTACAATATACATTCTGTAACGATATTTAGCTGCAAGGTCTTTATAACGTTTCATTTCCTTAGTTTTACTATTAGTTGCGTCAATAACAGTAAAACAGCCTAGTTGCATGCGATGTTCTAAAATGTCAAATAAAGTATTCCAAACTTTATTGTCATACTGCTGAGAAATACATACATCGCCGTCTAAATTAAGATGTGTTGAATGATATTGTAAGCGTAAAGTATCTGCACACAATGTGTAAGGTTCTAGTCCGTGTTGCTTAATAAATGTGGACTTTCCACAACCTGGAGCTCCACGCATTAAAAGTAAAGTTCTCATTTATTTAGTAGTTCCTTTCTTTAAAGTGTTACTGTCGGTTCATCTGCAACAGTATATGCATTATTTTGCCAAAGTATATCTCTTACTATTTTACTCTGTTGTTTATTTTTAGTATAAACATAAAACAAATAGCCTTGATTGTCATCAAGAGTCATAGAATTGTATTTTATATGTGACTGTGCTTTTAGTGCATTTTTAGTATTTATGTAGTCATTAACTGTAATAACTGTAGCTTTAATTTCCCAAAGTCTATCTTTACGAAGTTTTTCAGTTATGTAAATACCTAAATAAGTTCCAGCGAAATTGGTTATAGCTGTTATAAGAATCTTTATCCAAATTGAAAAATCCATAACAGTATAAATAACTACAATTACATTAACTGAATAGCTTAAAGCATTCATTAAGGCTGCGCTTAGTTTAGAACCTTTAATAGTAACAATGCTCTTTATTGTTGCTAAAATAACATTTGTTATTTGTAGCATAAGATACAAAATTAAAATTTCCAAATATATTTACACCTCACATAATTATATTTAGCTGTTAACTATAGTGAGGTCTTCAGTTAAAACTAATGAAACCGGCTCAACTTGCTTATACATATTTAAAGCCAAAATTTCACCTGTAATAATGTCTGCTACAAAAATATAACCATCATCAATATATGGTTTAGCTAACTTTTTTAAATCAGAATCATAAGTACTTAAACATATATGTGGACGATTATTATACATAAAAGTATCGCCACTTTTTAGATTCTTTATTTCGGTAGTCTTATGTAGTTTAATCATATTTTTAATTCCCATTTTTCTAATCTCCTTTATTAATTAATTATTTTCGTGTTCTTCATAAAAATAGCGTGGGTCCTCAAGTGAGTCATTCCAGCTCATAACATCAGCATAATCTTCACACTGAATCTGCAAATTAAAATCGTCTAGCATAGCATAAACCTCAATTCTTTATTAATTTATATGTATTATATCACGTTTGGTAAGATTTGTAAACCCCTTTTTGAAAAAAAAATAAAAAAAAATATCCCAACTATACATTTAGGTATAATTGGGATAATTAATTTTATATATTATTAGTTACGTAATGCCACTTAAACCCGCCTGCAGTTTTAATGCCGCCATTACAACAACGTGAAATGTTTCCACAATTTATATTTGTTTCTTTTTCTGCAACACGCGCTGAATGGTAAATAGCTACTAAAGTACCCTCTATAGTATACTGCGCAACATTTTTTGCCGTCGGAGATAATTTGCCCTTATTCCATGCAGGACGACCTTTTGAAGCCTCAGACATTTTACGACGCGTTTCTTCTGTAATTGGTGGTTTTGGTTTTCCCTTTAGTTTGGATGAAATCTTTTGACAGGTTTCTTCTGAATGTGATACACCTTTATTATGCGCAGGACGACCTTTCAGTGCGTCTGATATTTTCTGTTTTGTTTCCTCACTCAGTGGCTTACCTAAATTATTTCCAGGATAGCCTTTCATAGAAGCACTTATTTTTTGTTTTGTCTCCTCTGTATGATGCCGACCTAAATTAGCTTGTCTTAATTTTTCCTTAGTAGCTTCTGACATAGTACGTCCACGTACAGATTCACAAATACGCTGTCTAACTTCTTCTGAAAAAGTTCCACTGTTGCCTGCTTCTCGTTTATTATATGTATTTTTAGAGTTTAATCCACCGTAGTGGTCTATCCAGTATTGTTCCCTAAAGGTTAACTCATCATTAGTACAATCAGTTAAAGTTTCTAATAAATCAAATTTAAAAGAGTCTTGACCATACTTTTCCCAAGCAGACTGCAAATGAACGTTTCTATGACGTTTTGCTTTTAAAGCATTTATATGCTCCTGTTTACGTTTATTAAAGTCTATAGTTTGACCTATGTAAACTTTATTATTAGTTAAGTTTGTAATTTTGTAAATATAACCTTTTTTCATTTTATTTTTCGCACCTTATAAAAAAATAAACCATTCAAGAGTTAAGTATAAAGTGCGAAAAAATACAAAACCCAAGAATGGTTATTAACAAAATATTATATTGTAATTCGCACTTTACATAAAATAATGTACGAATTATTTAAGAAAGTAAATAAGTTAAAAGCGCATTAATATCTGTTTCAGATAAATTATCAATCATAGCCTCGGATACAAGCTTCTTATTAATTACAATATCATGAATTTTTTCATCTATAGTACCTTTTGTTATAAGTGAAACAATAGTTACTGTATTCAACTGACCTATTCTGTGAGTTCTATCACATGCTTGTGCAAATTTTGCGTAAGTCCAGGGTTCATCTAAGAAGAAAACTGTATCTGCTGCAGTTAAAGTTAATCCGGTGCCTGCTGCTGAAATAGTTCCTATTAAAACTTTGCAGGTGGGGTCATTCATAAATTTATTTTGTTCTTCTACGCGTTCACGAGTATCTCCAGTAATTACCGCTGGATTATATTGAGCAAGTTCTTCTTGAACAATATCAGTAATTTTAGTCCAGTTACTAAAGACAATACACTTTCTATTGTTGTCAGAAAGTTCTTTAACTAGTTGCTTTAATCGGTCTATTTTAGCTGATTCACTAACAGTAGAACTTACTATCGATGTATGCCCTGTAGCTTGTCGTAATCTAATAAGACTTGCTAAAGGGTTCTTAGATTGTTTAATAAGGTCTACTTCTTTTCGAAGATTATTTACAACTTCATTGTATATACGCTGTTGTGCTGCAGACATTTCTACATATTCAACAGTATATACTTTTTCAGGTAAGTCAAGTACGTCTTCTTTACGACGTCTAATCATCATAATTTTAAGAAGATTTTGAATTTGGTCCATATTCTTCACACCAACAATTTCATTGTTAGCACCAAATCGACAAAACTGATTTTTAAAGTCTGAAAAACAGTGTCGGTCATAACCTAACCAACGTAAAGTCATATAAATATCTAAAGGCGAATTCATAATTGGAGAACCAGTCATAGCAATCATAGACTCAGCACTAAGTTTAAGGAGTCCTTTACTTTGTTGTGCATCTGGAGTAGACACTAAGTGAAATTCATCAAAGGCAATCATATTTATATTATTATTATCACATTGTTGTTTAAGAGCTTTTGCAATTTCTTTATTACGAAGAGTTTCTACATTTGTAATAATAAAATAAACGTCATCAGGAATATTTTTAGCATCTTCTAATTTTTCAGCAGAGCTTTTAATATGCCATTTACCTTTACTATTTTGTCTGTTACCTAAAATAAGACATTTTTCATTACTATGTATCTTTATTTCTGACTCCCAGTTCCACTTAAGACCATTCACACCACAAATAATTAAACAATGCTTATAACCTTTTTCAAGTTTCTTACGAACACCTATGTCAATGCATTGCTTAGATTTACCAGTTCCCATTTCATCAGCTAATAAAAACCGGTCATGTTCCATACCAAATTCAACGCCGACTACTTGATAATCGTAAGGTTTAGTTTTATATTCAAATTTAGTTGAAGTATCGGCTACTTTTTGTTCTGGGGCTTGAATATAACTGTAATCGGCATTAAGTTGTACACCCATTTCTTTACAGCGTCTTTCAAGATATTCTAAATCAGAAAGTGACCCTTCATAAATTGACTGCGCTGGATGAAAAACACAAGGCATTAATTCATACATAAGAGCTGATAGTCTATTAGGCCAATATGTAGTTTGTGTTGATATAAACATGGCCACCGGACTTGTAGTTAGAACCGGTGGGCCAAAAGTTATATTTAAAATATCCAAATTATTCTACCAACTTACCAGAGAGTCTAATTGATTCTGAAATAGACTTAGTATAGAATTGTTCAATATCCGCGGGGTCAATTTTAAGATTATAAGTCAAATCTCCAAGAACATCAAGGTCGACAACCTCAACAGTCCGCACGAGACCTGGAATATTAAGCGACTTGCAATATTCTAAAAGACCTTCTTCATTACAAGAACGTGTTACCCTTTCTGAAAGGGTACACTTAACACCATTAATTTTAAGGTCTTTCATACCAAGAGGTTTCATATGTTCAATAATAGCTGTGCTATCCTCTTTGAATAAATTAGTATAGTGTTCTTTTTGTTCTTTATGCTGATAAGCTCGTTTAATAAGGTCCGCAAGCTGTCCTGCAGAATCTGCAATAGGTACTTGAATAGGTTCCGTAGCTTTTGCTGAATTAATATTTACTCTTGCCATTTTAATTTCCTCCAATAAATTAAAATAAAATCCTCATAATTATATTTAGAATTTTAAGGGATTACCATTTTCATCAGTTGCAAGTTCTATATCATCTGTAGCAGGTATACACCTACTATGGTCTCCAAAAGGTGCCTTAATAGCCTTTTCTGTAACTGAGTCGTTATTTTTACTACTAGTATCAAAGGGCGCTTTGAATTGAGTATATGGACCCGTGGTAGCATTTATAATAGTTTGTTCTACATATTTATTAAATAATTGCGGATTATTACATTCATGTATTACTTGGTCTAAACTGCGAATAGACGCTTTAAGTTGCGTTGCTGTTAAATTCGGATTTTGTTCTAATCGAGCTAAAACATAGTCAGTAAGAAGTTCAAGCACTTGATTAGTGAATGCTTTTCGTGAAATTGAAAAATCATAAATTAATTTCCACAAGTCATTTCTTATAAGGGGGTTGGGGGTTAATTCTTCATTCCCATAGGGTGAAGTATCATTAGTATGAACGTTCGTTTCACTCACTTCAAAAATTTCTTTATTAATTTCTTTATTTTCTTTTTTTAATATTGTATTAATAGAATTATTTATAATATTATTATTGCTGTTCAATGAAGTACAGCCCTCTGTACTTTCGAGTACAGCCCCCCTCTGCTCGTTCAAGTACAAGCCTGTATTTAAAAGTACAGGGTCTGATGATATAAGTTTTTCATAATTACCACCAAAGCCAAACATAGTTTGGTTATTTTCTGTAATATGTGATGTGAGTATATCTAATTTACACAATTTATTTAAACGACGACTTACTGCTCGTTTATCTATTCGTAATAAAGGTAAATCAGTAACAACTTTAGAATATGCAAGCCAAGCATATTGACGTCCATTAATTTCAACTTTTTTAGTGTTTGGGTAAAAATCTACAAAGTACCTTAACAGCACCAAATCGGAAGCGTCTAATTTTATAATTGACCCATTTTCTACTGTATACAAGTCTAGAGCAACTTGTTGATTAAAACCTTCTATAGTATATTTCATTATGTAATAAGCCTCTCATTCATATAAAAAAAAATAGTTTACGCAATGGCCCACGTATGAGAGTAATAAAACCAAAGCATAAACTATTATTTATTTATAAACTCTACGAAATGCCGGCTCCGCAAAAGCGCGGCAAACGGTTAAATCGAGTTATAAACCAACATTATTATATTTAGCACTCTCACGTGGTTATCCCACATACATATAAAATAACTCTAAAATGTTTTGCGGACGTTTTAGAACCATCATTAAATTATTGTACATCTCTATACATAATTATATTTAGTCTTTATCACGAAGAAACTTTAATTGTTCACGATTTACTTCTAAAACACGAGGGTCCCGTTCCCAACGGTCTTCGTCAATTAATCTACCAACCTGCTCTTCAGTAATTTGAGTTTTATTAAATAAAACTAAATGCTCGTGTTCGGTACCTGGAACTGGTTTACCGTCGGAATTTGCTATTGATGACACCCAACCTATAGTCATTAAATTATCCGGATTTAGCATATGTAATTACCAACTTTCTTTTTATTTAGTGATTTAAGCAGTCTTAGACTTCCAAATTTAGCTTTTAACTAAGTTAGAACTAATTTACCTTATATTAAACTAAAAACTCATTCTGGCTTATTTTTGAAGCTATTTTCAATGTCCAAATGCGTTTGTGGCGGATTTGAACTAATTTTAATTTCTTTTTGTACTTTACAATCGGGACAAAGTCCACTGTCGTCCAAACGAGTCCACTTGCCACACATATAGCACTTCATTACACGGTCTTTAATATTTACTTTCATATTAAATTAAACCTCCACAAATTAAGTAATTGAAATTATATCATCAATAGCGATATTCATCACTATAGGCATTTCTCTAGTAGACTTTTCGCTACTCAAAAGATTCTCTTCAATAAGTGCTTTAGTAACTATAGCTTGATTACGACGCCATTCAGTCTGGAATTTACTATTTTTCATAGTTTCAATACGTAAATAAAGCTTACCTGTTTTAAGAGACTTCAATACAAGTGGATAATGAACCCATTCAAAACCTACTAAACCAGTATTTTGTTCAGGTAAAGTGCCATCAAGACGACCTTCTTTAGTTCGCTTTAAATTTTCATATTGAGCATTAAGCATAATATTTGTAGCTATAACAGTTTTAGTAATTTCATCGGTACAAGACTTTTTAACTTTCGCGGGTCTTGTCCACTTTAATGAATGGATAGTTCCACCTTTAATAGACTTTACAAAAGATTCAATAGATGTAATTTTCATACAGATTCAGACCTCTTTCTACAAAATTTTCTCAAACTGTATTTATATTATATCACATAATTTCTAATTTGTAAACCCTTAAATTAAAAAAAATTATTTTTATTAGCAAAGAACTAAATTACCTTGCGTTAAAGAGGCAAAAACATCAATAGCCCTAATATTATGTAAAAATTGTAAATAAGGAATATTCATCTGACTAAATCTTTTATGAATTGCTGTATTTGCATTTTTATATTGAAAATTTGCTACATTTTTCTGGGCATATACAGGTAGTAAAATTAAATTATGTATATCAAAATTAGAATGAACAAAATCTAAATGATGTAGTATATAGCCTCTAGGATTTAAATTTACATTACACATAAGGTTTATTGTTGTAACTAACGCGTATACTAAATTGCCTTCTCCGCCAGGTCCACTTTCTATAATTATTTTATTTAATCTTTCATCTATTCTATACATAATTTCTCCTATAAATAAAGCCTCTAAATAAAATTTAGAGGCTTTACTGTAGTTATTTTAAAAATTGATTAATATCATCTTGGTCTATTTCAACTAATGCTTGGACAATAACTTCTGCATCTTGAATTATGTCAGACCAATAATATTTGGTTGCATATATATTACTGCTGTAATTTGTTTTAAGATAGTCTTCTAATTTTCTCCAATCAATATTAGTTCCTACAACATCTACGCCAATATACCAAGCGCCATCATCAGATTCGTCAATATCTGCTTCAAAATCGCGCGTAATGCAAATATCTATTTGGTCTTTACCTTTAGTAGTAGGTAAGTACACAGTATAAGTCCTAACAATTTCAGAGTCCGCATCTTTTTCATATTCAGCATTTTCCATATTACGATAATCACTTAAATTAAATGATTCAGTTAGTTTATCTTCGGAAGCCTCTTTTACATCATACATAAAATATTTAAGAACTTTTTTAGCAGAAGCTAAATCATCTTTTAATTCAGGACGCTTTTTATACTGGTCGGGTTCAGAACTTTCTTCTTCAATTTTAATAAGTTCTTTAGCAAAATCAATAAGCTGTTTTTCAGTATATTTACGATTATTATCTTTATTATCTTTATCTTGAGTATCGATAGCTACATATTGTTTTTCTGTAGATTCAGTTAAACTCTCATCATAACTATCAGGGCCAATCATTTTAATAACTAAAGAAACTGGTGCTCCAAGAGTGTCTGCAATTTCTTGATAATTATAACCATCAACATACATCTTATGCATAGCGCGAGCTAAATAAACAGTAGGCTCCTCAGTAGCTGTTTTATTAGCTTTATCTATAATTCTAGAAATAGCTTCTTTATCTTCATCTGATGCTGTAGCATATTGTGCTTTAACATCATCTTCAGATTCTGGATATTTATCTAATATAGAATAGACAGCCTCAAAAGTGTTTTCATTATCTTTATAATTAGTTGTTTCATGCCAATCAATAAATTCAGCTACGCTAAGAGCTCCTTTAATAGATTTAGATTCATCAATAAATTCCATAGGAAATTCAGATTCAGCCCAATCCCAGAATTCATCATCATTTTTAAAATCAGTATTATGGTGTTTCATCCAAAGTGCATGTCTATCTTTGGTATCCATTTGTTGAATGTCATCATACGATAATTCTTCTTTAATAGATTTAGATTCTTTAAAATCCCAACCAGGAAAATCATCATCTACAAAGTTATAGCCACCAAACATTTTATTAAGGTCTTTATTAGATACTTTACCATTAAGAATTCTATCAATGTCTTTATCAGAGAAATCATCTAAATAAGTGCCAATTTCATCTAAATCCTGTTTTGTATAGCAAGCATTGATTTTATCCTTAAGTGGTTTAACGTACTTTTTTTCGATACTCTCATAAAGGTCATATTCGTCTTCAAAAACTGGAACAAGGTCATTAGCTTTTGCAAATTCATGAACTTCATCGTCAGAAAGCCATTTAGTAAAAGCATAGCAAAGGTCTTTTCTACCTTCATTATCAAGATATTCATCAATATAATCATACATACGCATTGAATAAGTGCCTTGTGCAGATTCTTTAATAGACTTAGAAGAGTCTAAGTCTTCACTATAGTAGTCTCCACCGCTATAATAAACACCAGCTTTATCGGTATTACTCACTTTTGAACTTTGACTACTACGACTTCTATTATAGTCCGCTTGAGCATCTCTTTGAGCTTTATCATAACGAGCCCAAGAATCCGCTGTAGACTGTTGTCTTGCTCGTTCTTCTTGGTCTTTTAATTCTTTATCTCTTTGTTTCTGAGCTTCTTTTTCAGCTTTTGCTTTAGCTTCTTTTTCTTTTTCTTTTTTGGTTTTAATACCTAAAAAGCCTTCATCAACAACTTCTTCATTTTCGATAGATTCAGAGTCTTCTACAGGAACTTCGTCGTCGATATCAAATTCAGGATTCAAATCTGAAAAGAACGCATAGTCTAATTCTGATTCCACATTATCAACTTCTGCACATTCTGTGCCCTGACATTTTGGCTCAATTTCAACTTTAACTGCTTCACCTTCAGTTTCTACAGTAATTTCAGAATCATCAGTAGTAACTTCAATTTTTTCAATTTCTTCAGAAACTATCTTTTTAAGTTTCTCATCAATTTTAAACATTTTTGGTTTACCTCCAACTTTCTCTTTATCTCGACCCATATTCGCACCTTTAAAATATGAATTAAATATTGCATTTAAACCTTGTTTTATATTACGTTGTTCAATAACACGAGTTAATAAACGTCTAGATGCATTAGTATCTAAATTATTTTCTCTAAATATGCTAAGAAGCGTATCATATAATTCTCTAACTGTTTGAGCGGTATAGAGTCTATCAGCATTATTATGTATAATATTTGTCATAGAACCTTCAATATTTGTAAGGTCTATTCTATCTGCAACTGGCATTAGTGTTGACCCTCCAAAAGTTCTTGATAAACGTTGCTTAATTTATTATATGCAGTTCTTATATCATTTAAAGCTCGTCTTGTAGAACCAGCATCATAAATATGTGCGTTCCAAGCTTCAGTAATTTCCTGTAATAAATCAGGAAGTTCTACATCAATATATCTACCTAAAATTTGAGTTTCATCTTCGTCCTCAACAAAATCTGAATCTATGTCGGGGTTTTCGAATTCTTCTGCAATAACTTCTTCAGTGTCTGAATCTGCATTTCTAGCGGCCTCTGCTACTTTATCTGCGAGTTCTTTATACATTTGAAGGATATCATCTGCGTCTTCTACAAGAACATCTACGTCTGGTACACCGCTAAATCCATTAGCCTTAGCATCAAGTAATGTTTTTATATGCTCACCTTTATCAAAACACTGATAGTTATCAAATAAACTACCTACTAAATCAGATTTTTCAGCATAAATAATTAAGTCTTCACCAGCAGGTGACCAGTTTTCTAATTCAACATCTCTACCGGTATCTGTACAAGACCAATCAAGTTCTTCTACAGCATCTATAAACCACTGAGGAATATCAGATTCCTCAGTGTATTCTTCTAAAAAGTTAATTGTTTCTGTAACGGGCTCAGAATATTCAGCAGGTTCTTCCTTAATAGGTTCAGACTCTATGAGTTCTTCTTTTACAATTTTATTTAATTTCTCATCAATTCTAATCATAATTTAATTACCTCTTATTTGTAAGCCAATAAATATTTGCAGTATTATTATGGCGAATAGTCCAGTCTGGATATGTTTTTTCAACATAAGCAGTAAATTCTTCTATAAATTTATCAGAAACATTTATGATACCACTTTGAATATAATCATTGGTGGCAGCCTTTATTTCAAGATAATTTTCACTTGTTTCTGCAATAGCGGCAGGCCCTAATAATTTTTGAACAAAATTTATATCACCTAAAGACCATTTTGGAATTTCTTTCATCCAAGCAATAGGATTAAAATCGTCAGTATCTTCAGTTAAAGTTTCTTCATCAGCTGCTAAAGCTTTTTTATAGAAATCATTTATAATACGAAATAATTCTTTTCTAGCTAGTTTAATGTCTTCCTCAGAACAACTGGAATATTCAGGTCTAGCAGTTCTATACATATCTGTAAAAACACCTGTTATTACATTACATGTAGTGCTATTATCGTCAACGGCATCCTCAAATTCATCCCATAAGCCGACACTGTGAATCTTTTCAAGTTTATTTAAAGTAACTTTTGTAAAAGACATTTCTCTTTCAGCCCAAGTCGATTCTTTTACAGGTCTTTTTATAGACTCATCATACTCTTCATCTTCGTCTTCTTCAGTTGGGTCACCATACTCTTCATAAAGGTCATTTTCATAGTCTTCCCACATATTCCAACGTTCCCAGTTTTGACATTCTTCGAGGCCTTCTTTAGTAAGGTTTTCGATAGTGTATTCTCTATCAGCATATCCCCAAGGACGAGATACTTCAGCGCCCTCAAAAGCGCTATTATATTGTAGCCACTCTTCTACAACTTGTACACAGTCCCATGAAGTAATAAGTCCAGCCTCAAGGTATGCTTCAATTTTTTCTGAAACACCATAGCTATATTCGTAGCGAGGTTGATAATCTTTTAACCATTCAGAATCAGCTTCATACATATCGTAATCAAGAGGGGTTTCGAGTAATTCTGGATTATCTATAATGCTTTGAATAATTTTAGCATCAAGTTTCTCAAGTGCTTTAGTATAAGCATCATCTTCAAGACCCATTTCAGCAATATGAATAATATCATCTTCAAAACCATGGTCACTTAAATAAGATGCAGCATTACCTGCAGTTTCTATGCCATAACCCTCGTAGAATAAATCACCATCATTATAATCACGATACATAATTTTAGTGATAGCACGAATTAATTCACCAGCTACGGTATCACATGCGCCGCTGCTAGGTACTAAAGCGTCAAATAATGCTTCGTGCTTATCTTCAGCTTCTGCTACTTTACTTAATAAATCCGCATATTTATTACGAAGTTCTTCGCGTCTTTTCTGTTCAGCTTCTTCAGCTTTACGAGCTTCATGGTCTGCACGCTGTTTAGCCATAACAGCTTTAAAATCTACTGATGCTGGGTCATTCATAGCTTCCGGAGGAAGTGTGAATGTAATAGCATCATTTTCTTTAAGCATTTCAGTTATAGTATCTTCTCTTAAACCATCTACAATACATTCAATAGTTTCGGTAATATTACGAGTTTCCATCAATTTCATAAAAATATTACACGAGGTAACTTCGTACCAAGGTTTTTTAGGGAACAAATTTTCAATCACTTCTTGAAATGCTATTTCATATTTTTTAATATGAGTTTCACCTTGTTGTGCTAATTTAAATGCAGTTGCATCTAAGGCCACACGTAATTTACGTTTAGTTGCCATAATACTAAATTAGTCCTCCTGAATTTTTAATTTTATGTCGGTAACAAGTGATTCTTTTACATCGCCAAATGAGAAAGTTCCACCATTATCATTATTATTGAAAGTAATTTCTACTTTACGTTTACCAATCTTAAAGGTATCTGAATATTTAGCCCTTTTGAAGCCATTAGTCTTTACTGCAATTTCACCAATAATTTCATAAGCTTCTGTATTTCTAAAGCCTTTATTATATAAAGCTTTATAAAGTTTATCTACATTCATTTAAAATTCTGCACCTCATTACATAGTAAGTTTAACTAAAAATTATTGTACATATTAAAAATTCCCAATAAGTACCAATACCTATTGGGAATTTATTTTTATACTATATGAATTATTTTTCTAAAAGCTTTTTGGCTTGCTCAAGAACTTCTTTAGCTGAAAGGCCTTCTTTAATAGATTTAGATTCATATAAGTTGACATCTTTATTTATATGAGCAACAATTATTATATTAGTGGAATTATCTACTAGTGTTTCTATAATCTCCAATGTACCTAGAGTTCCAGATTTCATATAAGTTGTTCTCTCTCTATCATCTCTGGACACCTTTATTTGCTTATAGCCTGCTTTTTGAGCTCTTAGATGAACTTTTGTATAAAGACTGTATTCTGGTTGTTTTTCTAATTTAAACTTAATTATAGGTCTATCTGAATACATCTTAAATCCAATAGATTCTAAATCACTTCTAAATGTAGAGAATAATTCAGTAGGACTAATGGTTGATTCTTTAATAGACTTAGATTCATCAAGAGCTTCTCCCTCTTCGAACTCAAATCCCTTGTCGTGCATTTGAGAAACAACATCCCAAGCTAACTTATAAGCATCGTCGTGATTCATACCCATAATTTCAGCTCTATCGCACATTTTAAATGCTACAGTGTCTTCGTAATGACCGTATTCACTACGCATACCTCTCCAGAGTAGTTCATCTTCTATTTCTTTAGTATCGATTTCATTAGTTTCATCGGTTTCACTTGAGCTATTCGAGGTTTTGTTGTATTTAATTTTATTGAGTACGTTTTTAATACGTTCTTGCACCACACTCTTTGCGTCATCTTCACTGTAAACGGTAGTGCAAAGAGCGTCAACAGACTTAAAATTAACATCATAAGTTTCCTGTACCCAAACTTTGCAACGGTATTCATTCGGACTTAATCGATATATTTTCCCAACGTACATCGGGTAGTAGTCTTCGTCAATTTGAGGGATATAGCTAAGGCTAGGAGGTATATCTCCATACGCAGCTTGCCAACGTTTTTCCCAACCATAGTCATGTATGCCATAATAATCTTTGTCATCGTCATTTGACTCTTTAATAGTTTTAGACTCTTTAAGACCACCAATAACAACGTCAGGATTATTATTCATGAGTTCTATCATACTATCATAGTCTTCAATAAGCCATTCAGCAACCATTTCTGTATTGTCCTTTGGACTTAGTACATAATCTTCACAATAAAGGTCCCCAGTTTTAGGGTCATAAGGTGAATCCATATATTCGCCGTCCCATTCAGCATCATTACGACATTTAAGAGCCGCAACAAGACCATAAGACTTATCAGCATCCGCATGAATTACGGAATCATCATTAATATCAAATCCCTGTGTCCAATATACATAAAAACCAAAGTTACTATCAAGAATACGTCTAGAAATAGTTAATTCCTGATTTGCAGTCATAACAGCAATAGAATCTTTAAGCCAAGCTGCTACGGAAGCTACAGAACGAATATTTTCTTTTAAGTGTCTAGATTCTTTAATTTTCTTTTTAACATTGATAGGATAAATCATTTTAGTATACCTCCATTAAGCTTTAGGACCGCTATATTCAATACGCCAACTAGACTCATCAGTTTCTGATTTACGCGCATCTGAAACTTCTACGATTTTATAATGACTCTTCAGTAATCGTTTTACTAAATCACGTTCACTTTCAAAGCCCGTTACAAGTGAGCCTTCGGCTTTAGAGAATTTATTTGTAAGTACTTCTAAAGTTTTTTGAAGTGTATAAATATCCCAACCCTCATCAGAAGTAGCAGATTCCTCAATAGTTTTATTTGGAAGTTTACCGGTCTTATCTATAGTGTCAAGCTCATCACGTGTATAATTATTTATACATTCTGGACAAAGGCCAATTTCAGCACCATAAAACCAAGTTATTTTATTTTCAGGAACCCTAGTACCGCAGTCATCACAACCGTAGTCATAATCATAAAGTTCTTCACGACTCATATTAGATTCATCAAAGTCTTCATGAATAGTTTCATCCAGCTTATTAAAAAATGGCTCATACGCATAAAGCATGTTTAAATAGTAGTCTTCTCCAATGCATTCGCAGCTAGTATAACGGAAGGGTTCAACAAGTTCATCTATTAAGTTATATACATAGTTACCAGTAGTTGTATTTTTAGCGTCTACTGTAGCAATATATTCATCTACACGAGGTTTAATATCTTCCCAAATTTTATAGCCTTCATCTTTTAAAGTCTTTTCAGCCAATTTATTAAAATCTTCGACTTTAGCTTCCTTAGCATACTGCCAAGCAAAATTGTACTCATCCATATCGGGGGAGAATGTAAAATACATATTATCATCAATATAAGTGGTAGGCAATTCAGAGGCATCTGCATAACCCAATTCATTTTGTACAAACGCTGTACCGGTATCATCTGCTAAAATATAAACCCAATGATTGTGCTTATCAATGGTAGCTCTAGCAGCATTTTCTCGTATAATCATTATTAATCAAGCCTCCACAATTATTCAAACATTTCTTCAACATTAAGAAGAAAGTCATCAGCATCATCGTCTAAATCGTGTGTCTCAATAATTTCAAGGTCTTTAGACGGTTTTATAAGTTTACCATTATCTTTTACAAATTTAACATATTCTTTTTTATCACGAATATCTACACATCTATCATATGCTTCATCTTCAATCATATAAACAGATTTTGCGTTATGTATTAAACGATATAAATCATCCGCACGCTGTTGAATTTGCTGTTCAGCATCAGGTGTATTTGTAATTACTATTCCGCCTTTATTAAGCATAGGCATATCATTTTTATCTAATACTACAAAGCAACGAACCGGGTCGAGTTCTTTACGTGGAGTATCATTTTTATTAGTTTTTACAGCTTTAGTAACGTCGGATTCTGTAATTAAAAAATCTTTATCAATCATAATTAAACTTTCCTCTGTATTTGATATTTGTTTAGAATTAAATCTATCAAATTTATTCCAAAGATATTCAAAAGTATCTTCAACTATTTTAATTGTTTCTGAATCAAGAGTTTCAGGCCCATTATAGAATGAATTTTGAAGCGATAGTAGTGAAGATTCGATTTTTTGAATAGAAGCGCCATTTTTAAACATATGTACAATTCGATTAAATGGATTTGCTCCTAATGCTTGCCTTACTGATTTAATATTTTTAAATTGGATACTAGATAAAGGTCTACGTGGTGTTTCTTCCGGAGCTCTATCAATAAAATTACTTTTTGCAGCTATAGTATCTGCAGCGAGTTCTGTTGTAGACATGGTATCTGCAATAGCCTCTGATAGCACAGGATTATCCATAGCAATCTTTAATTTAATAAGAGTAGACTCCAAGTCAGCTCCGTCAGCTTCACAAAATTCTATTGTATCCAAAAGTTCAGCTTTACGGTCAATATCTTCCGTATATTTTTCAATAAATTTACGAAGAGCTTCGTAAATATTTACTTCGCTACCTAAATTTGCTGCAAATGTAGTAATAGCATCCTTTAAGCTTTCTTTAGGAGTTTCTTCTGATTCTTTAATTACTTGTGATTTAGTAACTAAATTTAAATAAGATTTACTCATTTATAATAAACCTTCCTTATATTAAAATGTATTATAACATATAATTCTGTATTTGTAAATAGTTTTTACTAAATTTTTCTAATTTTATTTTAAATTCCTTGATATAACATGTCAGTTAAACCGAGTTCTTTATTATATATAAATGCACAGCTTCTTTTGGGTGACATAGTGTAGCCTTGACTAAAATGCCAGGCATCAGCACTACAAATAGATGGAATACGCCTTACGGTTACACCATTCTTTTCAGTAACACCTTCGCTATGCAAATGTCCAATAAGCCATTCATGTGTTGTAGTTTGGCCCCAATCAGACGCAGCTTCTACCTGCATCAAACCATATATACGGTCTTTTTCCTCTGAACCGTGAGTTAGTCCAATAAGGTTTGTACCATATCTGTAGTACTTACGAAGTTTTGGGCCATTATCTACATTTACATTTGGGTCATTTCTATAGTGAGCATTAAGCACACATGCGCAGTAAAAAGAAGTCATGGTATCATGATTACCTGCAATATGAACTACATCAACCGGTGCAATTTCTGCGAACATATCTATAATTTCTATAAGTGCCTCTGTACCACGAGTAAATATTTTATGCGCTCTGCTATCGTTATCTTGACGTGTACCATGGGCTGTTTCTGCGTTAGCCTCACTATTAAAATAGTCATTACCTACTACTAAAAGTACCTTTTCAAAAGAGCGACCGTCTAATCGTTCAATATAGGCTTGCGCACTTTTAATTAAACGTTCTTTAGCTATTTTATAATCGTAGTGCTCTCCTGATTCATCTGCATGTGCTAATTTTGAAAAATGAACATCAAAAAAGCATGGTACTAAGAGTTCGTTTCCAGGTTTATACATACGTGTTTTAGGCTTTTTCGCATATTCAGGAATATAATTAGCAAAATGCTCTTTAATTTTTTCTAAATCAAGCTCATCTGACTTTTTAGGTTTAACTGTTAATTTAGATTGAAATAATGTAAGAATTTCTCCGCCTTTTTTCTGAGAATTCCAATAATTATTTTTATATGTAACTACTTCCCATTTTTCTGGGTCAACTTGGTGTTTTTCCATTATAAGTTCAGGAGTAATAATTTCTCCTTCTTTAATAGAAATCATTTTAGTACGGGTGTAAGTATCGTCTTTACTATTATATTCTACACCTGCTGGCTTCTGAGTCTCATCAAGTTCTACTATATCTAAATTTTCTCCAGGAGGAGTAAGCTTCCAGCCGTCACGTAAGAATGCATTTAAATAGACTGCATTACGTCGACAAGAATCACCATTTAAATTTCTACCATTTTTACGTTCAAATTCTGAAACATCATTCCAGGTAATATTACCATCAAAACGCTGCTTAAGTACTTTAAATAAATCAGATAAATAGTTCATATTAATTTTATGTTCTCCTTAATATTTTCCCACATAAGTAATATTTAGGAAATATTTATATTTAAATAAATTTATTATAAATAAATCTACTCAATATTATTTTTAGTCATAATTGTTATTTTAAGCCTAACCAGCCGACTATAAGACCAATTATGGTACCTATTAAAGTAGTAATTATAGCTGTAACTACAGTATCCCAGCGTTTTTTAGGCTTTTCTTCAAGGGCAGTTAAACGTTTTCCTTGATTAATTTGTTCCTCTACCATATACTGCATATTAATGGCCAAGGTGTTTATAGATTTACTCATTTCATTCATAGTAGTTGTAAGTTTTTCTTGCGCAATTAAACGAGTATCTATATTTTCAATATCGAGTCTAACACGACTTAATTTTTCGTCCATTTCTAAACGACACTTCATGTGACCCTGTTGTAATTCATCTATGGTCATTTGTGGGGAGTCCTCTCGATTAAGTATTTTCTTTAGGAGTTCCAATAAGCTTAACTAAAAACTGCGCTAGTTTTTGTTGTTTAGAGCCTTTTGGAGCTTCATTTGCTATTTTTGTGAGTCCAGCAATAAATTTGGTTTCATTTTTATCATCATCATCAATTAAACTCACTAAGTTCATAAGTTCTTCAGCAGAATCCATATTTTTCGCTAATTTTCGTTTTTCGCGGGTATTTTTGGTTGCCGATATAACTGAGTCTCTATCAACCTGTGGAAAGTTTTTAGAATAATTTTCTGCAAAGTCCCGCCAAAAATCATCAGTAAAGTCAGATTTGTGCTTATTTGTAAAGCAATTTTTAAAAAACTGCAAAGCGGTTTCGTTATTGCCTTCAATCGCCAAATTAAGATTATTAGCAATCTGTCTGGCAGCAATTTTAATATCTTTAGTCGAGGTACCTTCCTCTGCAATAAACTTTACAATTTTTTGAGCAATATACGTACTGATTGACATAGGAGATTGTCCAGCAAATACTTTATGCTGCGCAAAAAATTCTTTGCAATTACGAGCTTCGGCACCTTTATTTGCTCTCTTCTGTATTTTACCTATTAAAGGTTTTAATACATTTGATATATAAGCAGACTGACTCATCCATTCAAAGTCATCCCACTCTACCTGCATTTTTGCAAAGTTGGGGTCACTATCAGATAAATATGTACCGTCATTCATAAGACAATCCATAATAAAAGTTATCGGCTTATTGACAGCTGACCCTAATTTAATCATTAGTCTTACATCTGCAATAGAATAGGCATCTTCAGGAAAATAAGCAATACCTTTATTATCAAAATATTCACAGTTACTTTTTTCTTTTTTATTAGAATTAAAGTATAATTTAGCGTCTTTTACAATATCTTGTATGTCCACTAGGTCATCAACAAAAGAAATAGTTTCAGCCATAATTATTCAGCCTCCAATCTACGTATAATTTTGTATTTTAGTTCTTTTTGCCAATAACGTATTATTGTGTCTAATTCAGACTGAATATCAGAACTAAAATTATCGTAATTATGTTTTAGTGTAGTTAGTAGTGTCTCTATTAAATTACGAATAAATTGCCAAGTATAGTCAGTATTAATACAATTAGAATCATCAATTACTGGCCAATCTATTTTAGACGCCATATTAGAGGGGTTCGCAAGAGTTACTCCTGGTTGTTCTAAAGCCAATTCGGCGAGTAAATCTAAATCTTGATTAAGTTTATTATAATATTCCCCTGTAACTGTATGTATAATATCAAAATTTACTCCACAACAATTCCAATGAATATATCTTATATCATTAACTATAGCTTGAATAGTATAGACCAGTGTAGTATATTGTGAATAGTTTACCTCTACAAAATCTGGTTCAGTTTCTACTATAGGCAAAGAATCGGAAGTCTCTACTAATTCATAACCAGCATTTTCAAGAACATTCTCAAGTGTTACAAATTCGTGCGATGCTAAAATAGTTTCTTCTTTAGTATTAAAATTGTAATCTATTAATTTAATATTTTTATAATGTTCCGCGGGGTCATTTACTAAGTCTGAAAAAAGTTTCTTTGCGTCTGTTTCATCAAAGAGATTTTGTTCTTCTTCGCCGTCATTTATAGATATAATAAATACATTATCGTATAAATTGGTCATTAGTAACCTTCTCTCTTAAGTCCTTTAAAAAGTTTACAATTTTTTCTAAGCAGATTTTTAATTCAAAACGAGCTTCTTTAGAAATAGAATGTTCTACTTCCTGATATGTTTTTTCTAACGCATTACCTAAATGGTCTATTTCTGTAGCAAGTTTAAAATCATATTCTTTTTCAGAATCAAATGCACGTTCATATATATCATAAAAAGCATCATATTGCTCTTGGAACTTATTATAAATTTTTATGGGTAATGACTGTCTAGACAAAGTACCTCTATAAATCTTCCATTGTATATCTATAGGCAAATCAGACTTAGTAAGAAAGTCATTATCCAAAAAATCTGTGTCTTCATTTAATTTAATATGTAGCATAAATTAAAGTTTTCCCATCTAAATAGTAATAAAACCAGACCGACTATTTTATAAATATAGACAGTCTGGTTAATAAGTTATATCTTATTTCTGACGTATAACCATTTCAGACTTTACATCTTTTAGTATATCTAAAAGGTCTTCGCAGCCTCCAGTCTTTTTAAGCGCAGAACAAGCCTGGCTTACACCCCCACGAGCCATTTTCATGTAGTTAACTTTAGCTGGAACTGAAAGGTTTTCTTTCTTATCAGTGTTTTTAGACGCTTTCTTCTTTTCTGCGGCTAAGTCTTCTATATTTTCAGTAATGTTCTCAATAAAGTCCGCAATATCTTCTGAAATAGAATATAAACCAGAAATTAAACCGATTGCTAATAAACGATTTTCATGGTCATCTTTAGCAAACTTAGTTAATAATTTAGTAGAACGGTCAGCAAGTGCATTTAATTCATCTCTAAAAGACATAACACTCTCTAATGACGCTTCTAAATCTGTATCCTCTGGAATAGGTTCTTCGCGAATTTCTAAAGATACATTATTATCTTCTGCAGACGCAGTAGAAGTAGTTTCTAAGTCACTTGGAATATCATCAAGTAAAAGTTCTTTTTCTTCTGGTTCTTCTTCCTGCGAAGCATCGAAGTCCTCTACGCCTTCCATGACATCACGTGATTTAACAAACATATTTACAATTTGAGATAAGCTTTCACGAACTTCTTCTAAAGATACATTTTTCTGATTTAGTGAATATAAAGCTTCCCCTTTATTTGATAAATTAGCGCTTATCATAGACTCATTAAAAGTACCGGAAAGTCTAATGCCATTACCAAATCCAGAAATAACAGAGTTACCACTCTTAAGGTCACGAACAGTAACATTATCTTCAAAAGATTTAATTAAGTCAGTAAAATTAGTATTCATTAATTAATTACCTCACAGATTTTTCATGTTTTTATCTAAAAACTTATTTATCCAAAATTCAATAAACCAAGACCAACGACCTTGGTCATATCCCTCACGGTCTAACCAGTATAATTGTTTTAAAAACGAAGAATCATTTTTAATATTTGATACTAGATTTACAGAGCCGTCTCTATTAAAAATTACCATTATGTAATAATAATTATCAAGTATAAATTTAACATATTCTTTTGTACGTCTTGCCATCCATAAATAGTTTACTATCTGTTGACGCGTTAATTGACGTTTTCGAGTAACCTGTATATTTTGCGGTGACTCATAAATTTTAAGTTTCATTTAAGTTCGCCTTTACTCAAATATTTATTCAAAAATTATTGTACTAAGCTTATTTTTTTTAATATAGGAAGTTGGGCAGATAAAAGCTCTTGCCTATATCTGCCCCTATATAGAAAACAAAATTAAAATCAGTATATCTTTAATTCTTGGAGGAAATGAAAGAAACATAAATTGGAGGCGATTTATGAAAATAGCTTTAAAATACTGATTTTAATCTGTTGTCCGCCAATTAATATTCTATTGAAATTATACCATTTGAGTATTTTTCAAAAGTATCGTATTGGAAAGATTCTCCGTAAGCTTCAAAATCAAAATAGTTATCAATTACATCATGTTTTAGAAGTTCCGGATAACTTTGTTCAAACATTTCACGACCTAAATCGTCCCAATCATAACCTGGATAAATATAAATATAATCTATCCAGTTAGCTCCGTGAGAATCAACCATATGTTTAAAGTCATCCCAACTACGTACTTCACAAAAAATATCGAAAGCTTCACGCGCAGAGGTATCATTAAGTACATCAGAATCATATAAAGTTTCGAATACTACTTGAGGACTTTCATATTCGCCCAATGTGGGTAAACCATCTACATCTTGTATAAATAGTTCTTCATCTTCACCTTCAAGGTCAAAACCCTGTTTACGTAACTCATCTTCGATATCTTCCCAATCAGTATAGTCAGAAAGAGTTAACCAACTACTTCCAAGAGCTTTTTCATTAGCAGCATTATAAGCTCCCCAAGAACCAATAACCATTCTAATTTCATCAGTATTTATGGCTTCCCTAATAGGTTTCTTTGATTTAATTTTTGGCCCGAAACGCTCTACTTCATTAATTTTAAGTTTCATGAAATAATTTACCTCACATATATGTTAAAATAAAAAAAATAATTCTTAAAGATAACAAATCTCTAAGAATTATTGTACTATAACTATTTTTTTTTAATTGATGCTATTATATATACTTAAAATTTCAGTTATAATAAAGTTTTCAATATTTTTTCCTAAATTAATTAACATTTTTTCTTCAGTTTGGTTTAAAATTTCTAAAATAAGCTGTTTATTAAGTTGTTTTATATTTCCTAGCTGTAACGAGCATTCAACACATACATGACAGAAAAGCATAAAAATTTGATGCTTATCTACTTTAGGTGTTGACGATAAGGTTTTATATAAAATAGCAATCTGTTCATTTTTATTAATCATATTACGGTCAAAGGCAGTAAGAGTATCTGCAAATATAGTAACCTCTACATCATTTTTAAATAAATTAATTTTATTTTGATTAAGGCAACCGATATATGAACTAATAAGTGAACTTGTCTGCGCAGTAAAGTCTTGCCCCTTTATACCAGCATTAACTGAACACTTATGTAAAGCATAAAATAAATTACGTAGGGCAATATAGGCAAATTTTATATTTTTTGAAAATTCAGATAATTCCTTTGGAATAGTTAGAATCTGATTATTACTATTTTTAGGGCTTCCCATATAATATACACCTTATTCTACAATAAATCTTTTAAATTTTGTATAAATATCAGCATTAGCTAAAGTCTTTTTATTATAAGCGTCAATATAGATAGCATCCCATTCCATAGCGTGTCTTACACCTAAAAGACTCTTACCATTACAAATAAAACTGTTATCCTCATTAAGTACTCTAACAATAGTATCTTCACCAAGCTGAGTTGCAAGCGTAACAAAATCAATTAAATCAGTTTGTGTAATAATATCTACTTTATACTTTCCCATAATTTTATTTCACCTCAAAATTATATTTAGATAATTTTATGACGAATATTCTGTTGACGTTTCATTTTCTTAAACTGTTTTATCTGCTCGGGAGGTAGTTCTATAAGGTTTGGACACTCTACTTTATACTTATGTATGAATTTATGGCATGGCTCACATAAAGTTACAAGGTCCTCTTTTATACTCTCATGTCCTAGATTTCTATAACTTTTATGATGAACATTAAATCTAGTTTTACACTTTGATGTTTTCTTTTTATTACAAATATAACAATACGGTTGCTCTTTTAATTTTTGCGTTCTAACTTTTTTCCAATGTTTTGATTTAGTATATTCAGTATAGCCTTGACACTGTTCTTTGGTATCCTCGCAATAAATTAAAGTATTTTTAAAAAAGTCAATTCGTTTCATTTAAAAATCAATCCTACTATAAGAAAACCCCTGAATATGCATCAGGGGCTAATTTCTATATTATAAAATCTGCGCTTTCCTGACCAGCTTCAAATGCTAATTCAAGATATTCACCCTCATGATTATATCTATCATAGAATACTGGGCAGTCATTAAAAACGGCTTCTGGATGAGACATACCGTAATCAAAAGCATCATTTAACGCAGAACGTTCTGCATCGCAGTCAAGCCAATATTTTGCAACGAAAAACCAAAACTCATTAAAATTATAATATGGTGGTTCCTCGCGATTAACTAAATTTTCAGTTTTAATATTAGATTTAATTTCATTATTTTGTTTCCAAGCTTGAACAAGTTCTTTTGCTTTTTCATATCCAACAGTATCTAAAACTTCTGCAAAATTTTGTTCGACAATTAAATAATGTGTATATTTATCTGTCCAGTCCCAAAGAGAACCATGGTTGAGGTCTACTTCATCATCTAGTTCTACACCTGAATAGTCTAAATAGGTTTCCATTTCATCAATAACTTGCTGTACTTTTTCTTCAGTAAGTCCTTTAGTAAGAAATCTGCTAATAAGTGTATCTACATCAGCTATATCGCTATCACGGTCATAGGGACTTGCAGGCCAAGTACTTAAAAACTCTTCGAATTGGGCTAAAACATAATCAATAAACTCTGTATCAGAATTATCCCAATCTTCAGTAATAGTAAGTTTTAATGACTTCTCTTTTACAGATTCAAATTGAGAATCACACCATTGGTCATATAAAAAGTCAGCGTAATCATCACGTGCATCAGCTTCATAATCGTCCCAACTGTAGTCTTCTTCGCAAGCTTCTATAGCATCATCCATATAAAAATCTAAGAGCTTATCATAGTATTTATCAAATAGTGTTTCAAAATTATTTCTAATAAACTGCTCAATAGCTTCATCTGTAAAACCCTTCAAACCACCAAGGATATCTTCATCGGTAATACAGTCCTCAAAAATTTTAGTGATAATATCTTCTTTATCAACTAGCAGGGTAAAATCTTTAAGTATTTCGCGTTCATCCCACTGACTATCACGGTCCATATTTGTCCGAATTGTTATCGGCAAATCAACATATTCAAGTTCTACAGTGTTTTGTTTTGAGTTAAAAGCTTCAGTCATTTGTTTTGTTTCACCTATCTTACTTTTTAATAATTCATAGCGTTGTTTAGTTTCTTTATTAGCTAATAATTGTTTGCGGTCTCTTTTTCGTTTATCTTTAATTTCAGAACCTTCTGGAAATTGATTAAACGTGAGGTCTACTATTTCATCATTAATTACATTATAAAAATGTCTGCTGTGTCCCACCTTACAATCATAAATGTCACCGCCATATTCATCTTGAACTGCTAGCGCAGTTACTAAGCACTGTCCAGTAGCCGGATTTTGTTCTGTCCATTTATTTACATAAGCAGGATGACAGGTATCTTTACTCCAAGCTGATGTCAATTTTGCTAAAAAAGTTTCAGATACACTTTCAGTAAGCTTTGCTGGCTGTGAACATCTTAAAATATTTATAAGGTCTACTTTATTCATCAAGTCAGTATCTAATCCACGAGTAAATAAAGAACCTGCAGGAAACTCAAACTCATCATCGTATCCGTCACTACTTGGGCTATTAGCAATTTCGTCCTCACTCATACCCTTAGGTACCCAAATAGCATACATAAGGTATTGACCGATGTGTATACAATCATCATCATTATAGTAAAAACCATCACAACCAATATCTGTATAATTAAATAAATTGCGGTCTGCTATATATTCACGAATTATGTCATCTACAGTTTCGTCAGTTTTAAGTTCAGAATAAAAACCCAAATCATATGCCTGAGTTATTAAATCCCAGTGAATGTATGTACTAGCATCACAGAGCATATAAAGGTCTATATTTGCATCATATAAAATACGATATGCATCTGGTCTATTTACACAATAGTCTCTAATTGTATAAGGACTATCTGTAAAAATCATACTATTATAACGCTCAGTAGATTCTTCTAATATACCAGATGTATAAAATTTTTGCAAAGATTTAACTATACTTTTTGGTGTATGCTTAGAAAAATAATATGTTACAGATGTAGTTAACCAAGGTAATATCAGTAAGCTATCAACATCATTAGAAGTTTCTTCCAAAATAGCTTCTAAAGTTCTAAATTGACTAGTAGTCATTCTTTGCCTGGGAGGCACTAGATAATACCTATCATCATAAAAAGTTCCAGTATTGAGTTTTGCCCAACCTAAAGCATATGATAAATGGTCATTAAAGTCATTACAGTCTTCTAACGCGAAATCGCCTTCTGAATAGTCTTTACTATATTCTGGATGATTTTTAAAATAAGCTTTACAAAATTTATAAAATATTTCAGAACCAAAATCTGAATGTAAGTCAAGCTCAATAGTTTTACCATTTGGTAAAATCCAAATAGCACCGCCACCAGTTTCTATAGTATCGGAGTAATATGACATAAGTTCCGACTCAGAAAGTTCATAAAAAGAGTCTATCAGTTGTTCTTCTAAATCGTAATACACTTCTCTATCAAAGTCTTCGACTATACTTAACTTCGTAGATTCTACTAATTTACCTACTTTATAGCTGTCTTCAATAGCAGCTGTAACGTCTTGTGGACGATAAATAGCTAGGTCATAAAACTTTTGAGACTTTTCTAATATTTCTATATATAAAGGCATATCTAAGTTGTCCGCTTCAAATACAGCATCAAAGTTTGCTTCTTCTGGAACTTGTTTAAGCCAGATTTCCAAAGCATTTAATTGTGCATTTGTAGGCTTAATTTTAGGTAATATAACATACGGATATGTAATATTTAATTTTATAGCGCCTGCTAAAACAAAATCAGTGCCGTCGCCCCATTTAATAGTTGTCCCACAATAGTCATTCAAATATACTGCTAAATCTTCATGCTCATATGAAGGAAAATAGTCATCTTCATTATGAGCTTTTGAATCCCAATCAATCTGGTCTATTCTTACAAATTCACCAGAAGGTAAAATAAATGTAGACCAAAAATAAGGCTCTTTTGTACAAGGCACATTATTTTTTACAGTTTGTAATAAATTCATATATTTTAAAACCTCGAAGAAAAATTAGAAATAATATTTATCTTATACCAATCAGCAGCGTTTTCAATAGAACCCATCAAAATAATAAAATAGTCTAGCTTACGTCCATCTTCATCATAAGGGTCCCATTCAGTAACTTCATGCCAATAATGGCCATCAGCTATTTCATCACTACCCAAAATAATACCTTTTGCAGTTAAATCATTAAATAACTGCTCACGATAAACATCATCATCGATTGGTCCTGTTATATATTCACAAATATCTTTCCAATTGTCTTTTAAGACTTGCTTATCTTGGTGCACGGCAAAAAAGTTAATATCGGTCATTTCACTATAGTAACGGCAACCAAATATTTCTTTATCTACATTTATAGATAACTCCGGACTAATCATATAATATTTATTTGTATTATTTAAAATTTCAAAAATCATACGAACCATGTAGTGTTGTTCACTACCACCTACAGTCCAGAATTCTTCATGAGATTTATAATCATGTGGAGAGCCTAATGGATTAAAGTAATTAGACTTATACGCAGATTTTTTCTCTATGTGAGTATCTATACTATATCTACCTGATTTATCACGTATGCCAGTTATAATAGTACCTATAGGTGCGTTATCTAAGATACCTTTAATCTCATTCTTATTTTTATTCTTAAAGTCTAATATACTTAGCTCCATAATCTGCGCCGATTCATTAATTCTTAATTTTTTCATAAAATATGTTCTCCTTAATTATAACCATAAATTATGAA
>JAEIGA010000915.1_pt1 | contig 44007 bp, 42 predicted proteins | sample 9270691 | NCBI WGS metagenome assembly JAEIGA01 (sample SAMN17057246, study PRJNA624740) | gut metagenome | biome: biome; isolation source: fecal sample | host: Bos grunniens | place: China: Xizang | collected 2019
ATTACAGCGGATAATAATAATTTCAAGCAAATAATATATTTTACAAATGGAATACAATAAAGAATGGGAATACGGAACACCTGTGGATTGTGATTGTGAAAACAACTTCATTCATGTGGATTGCGGTTGCAAATCAAAAGATGTTTGTGAATGTGAGAATATATTGCTTGAAATCTCAAAGCTGAAGTCTGAGGACATTGTTCTCCAGAGGGAGATTGATGCAATCAGTGGTGCAAGCATCAGTGGTGTGACAGAAGAGGAGGTAGATGCAAAAATAGCATCAGCAAAAACTGAGATTGAAGCTGAAATACCTTCGCTTTCTGGATATGCCACCGAACAATGGGTTGAGGATAAACACTACATAACTGGTGTTGACCTCTCCAATTATGCCACCACAGAACAAATGAATGAAGCAATATCAGCAGCAACAGATGGTCTTGCAACAGAGAAATATGTAAACGCTCAGATTTCGTCCCAGACAAGCGATTTTGTCACTGGTGAACAACTATCAAGCTACACTTATGATAAGGCTACAATCGATGAGAAAATAGCTGGAGGAGGCATATTTGACCCAACACAGTATTATAACACAGCCCAGACGCAATCTCTACTTGATGATAAGGCAGATTTGTCAGCATTCACTGCGCATACGAGCGATACCACAGTACACGTAACATCAGCAGAGAAAACCACATGGAATAATAAGGCAAACGTTTGGTGCGGTTCTGAAGCAGATTGGGCATTAATAAGTGGAGGGACACTTGATTCCAACACAATATATCTAGTGTATTAATATGATTCAGTATAATGGTCAAAACCAGATAAAGGAAGTCCACTATGATGGTCATGACATCAAGTATATCTATGGTGGTTGTAGTGGTGATATGGTATGGCAATATAATCCTCCAATAGTGGGGAATAAGCTTGAATATACTACCACAACTGGTGATACATTCGCAATTCCATGCAATTCAAGCAGCACACTAACACATAATGAGTTAATACTGGATATGCATGAACATGGAATGCCACTTAATCCTTATTACAATTACGAGATACATACACTAGTGATTGGGGATTGTGTTAGAATCATCGATAACAACTGCTTCAATGATATGTGGGCTGTAACAAGCATTACAATTCCAAATAGCGTTGTCACAATTGGATATGATGCATTTAAGGCAACTGCAATATCAGCTATAACCATTCCAAATAGTGTTACTTCAATTGGTCAAAATGCTTTCCAATACTGTAGTGGTCTTACATCGATTGAATTACCAAACAGTGTGGCAACCATTGGTGATTATTGCTTTGATGGTTCTAGTGGTCTTACAAGCGTTGATATAGGCAGTGGTATCACTTCGATTGGAGGTTATGCTTTCTATAGCTGTAATAACATCGCAAGCATGACGATTAGAGCAACAGTACCACCAGCAATAGCACAAGGTACGTTTGGTAACGAGACAACATATCCAATATATGTTCCAGCGGAATCGGTTAGCATATACCAATCAACGTGGAGCAATTATGCAAGTAGGTTACGAGCAATAACATAAAAGAAAAAGAGAGTAGTTACACGCTACTCTCTTTTTTAATATTAATCCTCACCAAAGAACTTTAGTCTTTGTCGAAGAAATTCTTTCTTACTTGGTCTGAATAGATGTCATCATATTCTCTGAATATACTATTAACAACATCATCATCAATTTTCTTTTGTTCATCAAGGTATGCAACTTGATTTCTTGCTACAATACCTAGTGCAACCCATGCTGCAATCTTGTTTTTAGCATCAGCATCTAGAGTGCTGAATATTTGGTTATACCATTCGTGGTCTTGGTTAATGATTAACCAATGTAGTCCCTCTCTAACATCAAAACGGTACATTGCATCAGTTTTACCAAGTCTTTCAAACTCATATCCACCAAACCAAAGATTTCTTCTTCTCTTTGTAGGATTTGGATTCTGTTGTTTCTTATGTTCTTTTTCCTCTTCCTCTTCTTCTTTGTTTTGTTTTGGTTTGTTTTTCCCCCTTTTTCTCAAATCAACTGCAATTCTTGGGTTTTCATTCAATGAACGAGTAACATCTTCAAGTTGTTTCTTTTCTTCCTCACTAACTTCACCTTTTTTAGTTTTTGCTTTTTGGTCAGCATAACAGAGATTAGCATAGGTATTGACAATTTTGTGTAATTTGTCATAGAACGATTTTTTAATTGATGAAGAATCTTTCTCAAAGATTATTTTATTGAATGTTGTATTGAATACAGTGTCTGTACTACCGTCTAAAAAAAGCTCAAATCTGAAACCATTATGCCAATGGCTATTCTTAGAATACATTCCAAAATACAAATGTTGTCCTACAAGACGATTACACCTATATATGTATATTCCATTCTTGTTTTCTGTGCGACCATAAAAATCTGGGAATCTATCTTTCGAATAAAGGTCGTTCTTTGGTATATTATAGGCAATCCATCTAGCTTTAATACCTTCATCTTCAATGATGCCTTCATCCATCTTCTTTACATCCATTGGGGAGTTATAGTAGCCTATTGGGTCAAAGAACGTAAGTTTTTCACCACATACGAAGATGTTAACCATTTCATCATAGATGAACTTGTTATAAATTAATCTCAAATGTGAGATTAATGTGCCTTTGAATGTTTTGATGTCGTTTGTTGGGAGTTTGTCAAACTTGTCAATCAGAATAATTGTTCCTGACTTCATGCTGAAAATCTTGTTCCAATGGTCTTTTTCATCAAGTTTCTCAACAACCTTAATCTTGGGTACTTCATCAGAAGATTCTTCATACTTGCTGATGTCAAATTCAGCATAATGTATATCACTACAGTCAGTAGTTTTGGTAAGAACTCTTAATCTTTTCGCCATACTTAGGAATGCTGTTTTCATACCTAGACCATTTATACCAAGGTCTTTACCAGTTTTACCACTATCAATACCAAATGAGAATGCTTCTTGAAGCTGTTCTAGCGTCATTCCATCACCTTTGTCAAGAATAGCAATTGTTATTAACTTGTCTTCCTTGTTTGGTATCAAATCAAAGAAAACATCCTTTGAATTAGCATCAATTGAGTTATCAACGTACTCATCTAATGCAGTGTAGGCATCGTATCCTACGTTTCTGAGACCACGCAACATGAATCGAGTCTCGAATTTGACATTTAATTCTGCCATAATTAAAAAAATTTTAATGTGCTTCAATATGACATATCATACTAAAGCTTAGTTAGTAATAATCATTCAAACATGAATGATTGGTGTGTTTCACCATTTGTTGCAAAGATATTGGAAAAAAAAATAATTCCCAAATCTGAAATCATAAAATATGTTAAAATATCGTATGTTTATAATAAACTATTAATAATTTATTCAAATATATAAAATATGTGTTCTAGACCTAAAGGAAGCCTTAATAAGAGTACCATTGCTAAGATGCAAGCTGCAAATAGCAAAGGTGGTGGCGTGTATAATATCAAGCTTGAGAAACAAGTAGAAGGAAGCGCTATAACAAGAAAATCAGGACAAGGTTGGATTAATTGGGGATTAAGAAATACAATGCCGACACTGCTCCTTGACCTTTATAATCAATCTCCAACACACAGAGCATGTGTTACATTCGAAGTACAGAGTATCATAGGCAATGGAATTGACCTTCAAGCTATGAAGTTAGATGGCTCACAAGTAGCTCCAAACTACTATCAAGATTGGAATACATTTTTGAGAGCCATAGCTCTAGATTATTGTGTATTTGGAACATACTGTATACAAGTTCTGATGAATAAAGACCGTAAGACATACTCATTCTATCATGTTCCAGCTGATAAGGTCAGATGGAGCGAGTATGATGAGGATGGTCAGATTACTTCTTATTGGATATGCAACGACTGGTCAATGGTGGGTCAGTATCCGCCAATTCAGATTGATGCTTTCGATATGAAGGAAGATTCAAAGATACAGTATGGTAAGCCTTATTTATATTGCTTTAGACCTTATACTCCTTGTATGACCTATTACACACAACCAGTGTATCAAGCTGGTATCAAGAGCATACAAGCAGAAATCGAGGTATGTAACTATGAGTTGAAATCGGCAGTTAACTCGTTTATTAGTCCAGGATGTTTGGTTCTTAATGAAGTTGAGACTGATGAGGAAAGACAAGCGATATTGAAGAATGTATCAAATCTTTTCTCTGGAAGCCAAAACGGAGGTGCTTGTATGGTATCGTTTAGAAATAATGTCGAACAGCTTGCGCCTGAGTATATTCCATTCTCAGCTCCAACTGGACATATTAATCTCTTTGCTGATGCTAACTCTAGAATCATAGACCACATTGTATCTTCGCACCAAATTGCTTCAAAGACACTTATTGGTCTTAGCAATGAGAAGAATGGTTTCAACAGTGAAGGAAAGTTCCTTGAGACAGCTTATTGTTTGTATAACACACTTGTAGGTAACTTCAATAGGGATGCAATCGTTAAGACTATCAACTTTATGCTTAAGATGAATGGTATTGACCAAGAGTTAATCTTAAAGCCGCTTAAGTTTACATTGGAGGATGATGAAATACATCCAGAAACCAACAATGACAAAAGTAGCAACGTTGATGATACTGATGTAAATGATAATGATGCTGATAACGTTGAGGAACAAGTAACTGAATAATAAACCAAAGGGTTACAGTGGAACGTAAGACCACTTGTAACCCTTATACGTTTTACAGCCGTAATCACCTCTGCAACAAGCAGCAACCCTTACTTGGCAAAAGCCGTTCCTACCACATTCTTTTGTAGAATTCCAGACTTTTACAAGTTCACCATCAAGAGTGTATTGATATACTGTTTTGCCTTTAGTCTTCATTATTTTTACTTTGGTTTCTTCTGAAAGATGTTTACTAGTATTCCAAGGCATATTTCCTTTCTTAAATTCTGTTGAAGGTGAACGATGTCTATCCTTGAACATTTCAGAAAGTCTTATTTTCGTTTCTTCTAGCAAATGTTTACCTTTAATCCAAGGTTCTTTGCCTTTTCTTGCTTCAGACATCTTTTTCCTAGTTTCATCAGAAATTTTTCTGTTTTTAAACTTTTCAAGTGTTTCTTCTGTATGGTGTCTACCATAGAAAGGATTACCTTCACCTTTCATTTTTTCAGAGAGTTTCTTTTTTCTTTCATCTGAGAATACACAACCTATTGAGCCTTCACCACCATCAGTCAAATTGTATCCACTTGGATATTTTGTGTTTAATTGTTTAATGTAAAATGTTTCCCAGTAATTGGTTTCATCTACAGTGGAACATTCCTTTAGAATTACCGTATCCCAGTTTTCAACACCATATTTTTTTCTAGCATTGTTAATTAAATGACCAGCATAACCCCAATTGATATTGTACCAGTCGTATTCTCTTCTCTTGAAATTATTTGTTTGACCAACGTATTGTTTACCATTAACCTTGTTTGTGCGTAAATAGATTGTGTATTTCATGTTTAGTTAAAGTTAATATGTTTATAAAAATGATATTTGCAAATATATCTAAAATAATTTTTAAAACAAAATTTTTACGTAAAAATGATAATCAATAAAGCTAATATTGCCAAATATTCAAATTTGCCTACCAACTATGACTATAGTGAAATTATGAATTATGTTGATGTGGCAGAGAAGGTTTGGCTTATCGAAATCCTAGGATATGACTGGTATGAGGAACTCGAAGACCAAGTGAAGAATAACACTGTTACTCCAGAGAATGCAACAGCGCTTGTTGAAGCAATCTGGCCTTATCTTGGTTTCTGCATAATGTATGAGGCACTTCCAGCAATCGCATATCATGCTTCAGAAGTGTCGTTAACAAAGGGTCATAGCGATAACTCTGATGCAATAGACCTCAAGGAGCTTGCATATTACCAAGAACATCTGAGAAGACAGATTGAAGCTAGGAAGGACTTCCTCAAGAAATGGATATGTTCTCACATCGATTCATTCCCTCTCGCAGTACCATGCAACTGTGGATGTTCATCATGTAATGACAACGCCAAGCTGAACCGTCCAAACCCTTGGGCGCAGCTCTGGACAACATATCGTAAGAATACAAACCTAAAATAATATAATTGTAAGACAAATGATAAGCATAGTGAGTATTAATTTAAACAACAAGGAAGGGTTGGAACGTACAATAAAGAGCGTTCTAGCCCAGACTTGTTTTGATGAAATCCAATATATCGTGATTGATGGCAAATCAACAGATGGAAGTGTAGATGTCATCAAGCAATATGCAGACGGTATAGACTATTGGATATCTGAAAAGGACAAAGGTATCTTCAATGCATTTAACAAGGCTTTGAACCACTTAAAAGGTGATTATGTGTTGTTTCTTAACTCTGGTGATTATCTCGTCTCTAAGACAACAATTGAGGAAGTGTTGAAATATCTCGATGGTAGTGTTATTGTTTATGGAAACCAGATATTTTCAAAGAAGAACAAAGCTATGGTTAACTACACATCGTATGATTATGTTGCGGAATTTGTGGATAAGTACCCAGACAAATTGGATGATACTTTTTTCAAACGAAGAGCCTTGCCACATCAGTCAACATTCATCAAATGTGATTACCACAAAAAGCATCATTATAGTGAGGATTACAAGATTATAGGAGATTGGAAACTGATGAGAGAAGCCATTATGATTGATAAGGTTTCGTATAAGCATATACCAATGATAGTGTCAAACTATAGCATGGAAGGTGTATCAGCGCAAGATGACACGTATGTGATTGAGATTAATGATTATTATAAAAACATAGACAAATGAGAACAGCAGTTGTGGCAATTGCCAGATTGGAAGGCAATTATATTAGAGAATTTGTGGAACATTACAAAAACCTAGGATTCACGAACATTATTCTATGTGATAATGACTGGAAAGAAGATAACGAAGATATCAAGGAAATTCTGAAGGATTACATTGAAGATGGCTTCGTGATTTATGAGGATTGGAAAGATAAGAAGACCAATGAATTGGGCAAGAATGTCCAGATGTATGCTTATTCGCTCATCTATGAGAAGTATAAGAACGATTTCGATTGGCTTGCCTTCTTCGATATAGATGAACAATTGGAATTGGTAAGACACCAGAATATTGAAGAGTTCTTGGCTGATAAGAATGACTATGAAGTTGTGTTGATTAATTGGTTATGTTTTGGTGATGCAAACCAAGTTGAAGCCGATTTCACCAAACCATTGAAGGAGAGATTTACAATTCCGTGTCCAGTGGATATCAAGGTACAATATGACTTCCCTGAAAATTTTCATATAAAGAGCATTGTTAAGGGGGGTCTACCTCAAGCAACATTCTATGGGAATCCACACATACCTACGAATCCTTTGAAGTGCTGCAACGCAAGAGGTGTTCAAGCAAATAACTCACCATTCCAGCCAATTGATTTCAGCGTGGCATATCTTAAACACTACGTGACAAAGAGCTTGCAAGAATGGATGGAGAATAAGATGAGGAGGGGTGTTCCAGACAGAACATGGGAAACATTCATTAAGACCTATCCAAATCGATATTTCAAGTATAACCAAGTTACACAAGAGAAACTTGATTGGCTAAAGTCAAAAGGATATGTCAGATAAGCCATTTTAAAGTCCTCTAGAGCCTTTTTAAGGTGTTAGATGATAAAGTACAAGCCCTAAGAGAAACAATGTCTCCTAGGGCTTCATTTTAAGTCTTAATAAAAATGGCGTATCATACGCATGTGCGCATGCGAAAAGAAAAACAAATACCAATAAAAAGAAAATCCCAATGCACCATCCTCACAGACATCATTGGGCTAATTCATGTTTACTTTAAAAAAAACTTTATTATGAAACAAAAAGTTCTATCTTAGTTTGCACTATACCACTCAACTTGAATATAGCATTCACCGTATTCTTTGCCTCTTCCTATCACAATATGATACTTGTCATCAAGAAGTTCTTCCGCTAGTGATTCAAGAGAATTTGCATTCATTTCCAACCACTTGTAGGCTTGCTTTGAGATATTCTCCCTGAAACCCCAACTATCACTCTGCTTAATCTCATTTGCAATTGCACTTGCTGTGCGGTTTGCATCATTCATGTATATTTTCATATTTCCTTGTTTATTTTGTCTGTAATTGATTTTTGTGAATGGGATGGACAGTTTATCCATCCCACTGTTTTTAACGTCTCAGAGAGCTTTATTTACCTTCTGCCACATCATAGAATATCTGAACATGACTCTTGATAACATCGTCAGTTATCTGTGAACCATCCTTGCTGCTGATTCTGATGTAGAACTCTGGGTCACAACCCTCATCAATTGTGTACAACTCAATTTGATTACCATTGATGTTCTTGACACCAACGCTGATGTCTTGACCTTTCTTGGTATAGACATCCATCAAACCCTCTGTTGTTTCAACACCTAGCTTTACCACAATGTTGCCAACACTCTCTTCGTAGTGCTCTAGAACTCTATCAAGGTTGCTTGTCCACTCATCCTTGTCAAAGTTCCAATACTTGATGGCATACTTCACAGCATCCTCCTTAAGGGTCTTGATGATAAGCTTTGCTGCTTCAACATCCTTGCCACAAATCTTCTTAAGCTGCTTTGGCTTTGGCAGACCATTGAACACTACAGTGTAGTCACTACCGTCTTCTAGTGTTGTAACTGTGATGAACATTACTTCCTCACCACTCAAACCCATCTTCATTGTGTGGAGATTAACGCTGTACTCAGCAACTCCCATGAAATTTATAAAATTCTTCATAACTATAAATTTTAATTTTTTTTCTTCTTGTTTTATTAATAGGTAAAGAAGCTTGACCTTGTGTTCGTTTTGAACTTACGATGCAAAGATACTAAAAAAATCTGAGATACCCAAATTCCAGTTGAAAAAATGTGTCATATTTAACATTTTCTAACACAGCAAATTCACTGGGTTAATGCATTCCCTCTCTGGTTTAACATTCACCGTATTTTACAAAAAAAGAACCTAAGTATGGTATTTCTCCAACCTAGGTTCTGTGCCACTCCTCCAAGTGACTTAGCATATATATTAACAAAAAGCAATGAACTCACTATCGTTTCATTTCCTCAAATAATTGGAGAAGGTCTTCATCCCATCCTCCATCATTCCTAACAATCAATTCTTCATTCATCTTTATATTCGTTTAAAAGTTTTGGATGACTCTCAAGTTGATATTTTGAAATCAAGTCAGAATTCCATTCGAACCAAGGTGTCCATTTTACTTCTCCACCTCGTCCAAGGTATTGGTATCTCTTCATCATATCTTAAAAAGGTAATCCGTCATCTGTGTTCTTAACCATTTCCTTCACTTGCTCTCGCTCATTGAGTTGCGCTTGCAATCTAAGTATCATGGCTTGAAGCTGTGTGGTTGACATATCTTCAATCTGAGGCTCTTTTGCCTTTGAAGCGTTCCATGTTACGTGCTCTGCCATTTTGATGCCTTGATGGTCATGTATAACCTTCATATCCACCTTGAAATACTTCCTTACTGTTTCCTTGTTGATAGAAATCATAAAGGTTTGGTCAACCTTGCCAATCTCAATCAGTTTGTTGTCCACCAGCGTTTGAATACCTAATTCAAGCTCTTCCTCAGTGATGTGCATAAACTTGGTCATCTGATTTGGATAGTACTTGATACTGTCATACTTCTGCCAATTCAGTAAGTAGCCTAAAATTTTTAAGGCCAGTGGCGGCAGCATACAAATCAATTGCTGCGATAAAAATACTCTGTCATTTGTCTCCATTGCTTTGTCTATTTTAGTTAATAATCAGTGAAAATTGAAAGTTCTTTATCACCGAGGAACTTTCTGAAGACTCTCATTTGTTCAAAAACAACCTAGAATAAGTTTCGTTTACATTGCAAAGATATGGATAATATTTTTAATTTCCAAATATTTTTTAACTTTTTTTCATTTTTCTGTAACTTTTTCTTCGCTCATTCGTCTTAATATATAGTAGGAGATATATTTTGTGTTAAAAATATTTGTTTTTTTAACATTTTTTATATATCTTTGCAAATAGGAATGGAACTCATTCAAACGGTGCTCATGTATGCACAAGACACCAGCAATAAAACTAGGCAAATAGTTAGCTGTACACCTCTGAGGTGAAAAGTAGGAGGTCAGAAGTCGGATTGTAAGAACAAATAGTTCTGAGGTTTCTCCGATAGTGTCGAAAGGAATAGTTCAAGAACATCTTTACTGTTGTTGTCTTGAGGAAACAGTATTTGTAGGGTGTGGTTAATGAGTAAATCCTTACATAAGGCTCGATACTCAGATGTTCAAGAGCAATTCTGAAAAATCAAATTGAAACTGTGGCTGTTTCTTTTTTTTTGATGTCTTTCTATAGGGGATAACTGTACCTTTACAGGTGAACAGTTCTAAGGAATGGAATCTATTCACCGATACTATGTATACATTATTTTTTATACATTGGGTTGACATTGAAAAAAGAACTGAAGAGTAAAACAAACAACAACAACTACTACTTCAAGTACTAACACACAAAAGTACTGATGAAGCTGATGATTGATAGTGGTTGAGTAAAACAGTTGGTTGTTCAACGCTTCAAGCCCTTTATATATATAAGGTGAAACTGACGTGATTTTGTACTTTTTCTGAGTTCCATTCGTACAAAACTGTTGGTTTCACCTTTTTTTATACCCAAAAGTTTGGAAGTTTAATATTTTTTAGATATCTTTGCATTAATTCACAATAATGTGAAGAAACTTTAAACCATTTAAAAAATGAATAGAGATATAATACTCCAACAGTATTCAAAGTATTTGGAAGAAATTGGGAAATGCAAAAGCAGAGAAATCCCAACTAACTTCAGAAAGTTCAAACGTTTCTTGAACAAGAATGCAAGTGATGACTTGTGCAGTGTTCTGAATTTTGCATCAATTGCAGCAGCACTAAACCAAATCAGTGAGAGACAGATTAATCTGAAGAATATTGCATCTGACTGGAATCCAACTGCTGTGAAGAAGTGTTATGGAATACTAGACTTGCTAATGGAAATTGAACAAGAGAATTCCAAGTATGCCTTTCCAAATCTTGAACCTTACAAAACTCAAGTACAACGTTTCTTTGACCTTGCAATGTCACAAGATGACCCATGTGTTGAACTTTTCTTGTGGAAAAGCTACAAAAACTACAACGCAGACACTTTCGACCACTTCGAAAAACAAGCACAGCTTCTATTACAGCCTCAAGATGATGAGTGCAACAAAGAGGAGTTTGCTATTGCAACATCAGAAGTGTAACATCTTTAACTAAAAATACAAAACATATGAAGCCTATAAAATTTTTGAAATTGAAACGTATTAACAATAGCATTACTGTCACAGCCATTCCATCACTTCAAGACATTGTTGAATGGACAAGAATGAATTATGCTAGGGATTTGTACTGGATTAAAGCAAACCCAAACTACAAAGAAGTTACTACAAGACCAACAAATCTTGTTAATATGAACAAGGAGGAAGAAGATGAATACTGGAATTACTACCTCACCAAAATCAACAAGAAATACAAGCAAGGAGAACTACTTGATAGTGAAATTGCATCAAATGGTGTTACTGCTATTCTAGTGGTTGAATCAGAATATGGTAGATTCTTGTTAGAAGTTGATGAATATGACGTTGAACTCGATTCCAATACTTATGAAGATGTGACTGATAAGTATTTCGAAAAGCTCATCAGTCTAATCAATCCAAAAGAGATTGAAGAGTTCGTGAGTAATCATGATGTAGATGAAATCGATGAAAAATATGGTGTCGGAAAATATGCAGAAGAAATGTGGACATTGTAAAAAATATTGCCCAACTTATTTGGTTTTTTAAAATATTTTCTATATATTTGCATATAGAAAGATAGCGTAACTTTCAACACACACGAGGGTGCTAGTTCCTAGTCATTGTATTGTTTATCATAGTTTATTTTTTTTCATATTAACACTTTTTTTCACTAGCACCCTCAAATTTTTTTGTCTTTTTTCAGTCTTTTTGGTATTAGTCTTACTATTTATATTAAACTAACACAGCAAAATAACTAAAGACAAATGGAACAAAATGAACAAGAAGAGTGGAGACAAGTAGTAGGATTTCCACGTTACCAAGTATCAAATCAAGGCAGAGTAAGAAGCATGGTTAATCCAAAGAAGCCTAAGATTCTGAGACCTTCAACTCTAGTCAGAGGTTATCAACAGGTAACTCTCAGTGAAGGAGAGAAGTGGGGAGAAGGAAAATGTATCTCAAGGAGAGTGCATAGGATTGTGGCTGAAGCATGGGTTGAGAATCCCAACGATTATCCACACATCGACCATATCGATGGCAACCCTATGAATAATGCAGCATCAAACCTTCGCTGGACAACACCAAAGCTGAATGCCCATAACCCAATCACTGAGGAAAGAAGAGCAGCAGCAATACCAATCATAATTGAACAAACTTCAAAAATGGTTTTAGCTTATGACATGGACTTCCATCTTCTATCAGCTTTCACTTCAACAGCAGATGCAGCAAGAAGACTAGACTTATCTCAGGGTAATATCTCAAATGTCTGCATGGGTTCGCTACACAGCTATAAAGGTATGTACTTCAGCTTCATCCCTCTTTATTCTCAAGAAGACAGAGACAAGGTTGAAGAGAAAGCAGCAGCAAAAAGAGATAAACGCTTGAAGAGTGTAACTAAGGCTTGCCAGAGACGCTATGCTTCCAACATTGAGAAGTATAGAGCGTATGGCAGAGAATACTATTACAGACGAAAGAATGCCACCAAGAAAGATTTACACTGATGAGGAAATGCAAGAACGCATAAAGGCTTCCAAGGCTCGATGGAGGGCAAAAAACAGAGAAAGGTTGAAAGCTTATACAAACCAGTACTATCAAGCTCATAAGGATAAGTTCAGAGAGTATAACACTGGTTCAACACCCTTACAAAGAGACTTCACAGAGGTCGTTCTAGAATGGAATGGTAAACTTACCAAGAAGCTTGAAGAAAACCCTCCACAGTGGCTGGAAATAGCCTTAAACGACCAAATAAGAATTAACCAAGAACTCTTGGAAAAGTTTGAGGCAAAAGAAGAGAAGAAACAAGATAATGAGAAACCAATCAGATGGGTATATGCCTATAAACTCGATACCAACGAATTCATTGGACGTTTCAAAAAACAGATTGATGCTTCAAGATTCTTTGGTTTCCCCAACTCAAGGGTTGGTTATATCATGTCACAACAGGGTGGCAGATACCTTAGCAAGAACTTATATTTCACATACACACCGTTAAGCAATGAGAGGACAGAACCGATACACAACTTACAATAATCTCCAATGGGATTATGACAAGAATGGGATTTTTGAAAAAGGTAGAAGTAGAGCAGATTCAGTATCATTATTAAGACGTTTTATTTACAAAAGACTACAGCATCGCTGGGAAACAATACCCAAGGATGCAGCTAGTTTTGAGAAGAAATTTGTGAGTGAGTTATTAACAAGTCTAACTTAAAAATTTAAAAAAATGAGTGTTCAGTATTACTTAAAAAAAGGTGTCAGATTGAAGGACATCAAAGAAAAGGGATTCGATGTATTAGTAGGTGAAGATGCAGGTGCCTATAATATCGTCATTGAAAGCAAAACCTATTACACCGACAAAGAAACTGGAAGCGGTTCTTGGGTTGGTGATTATTATGGTGGTATGCATATAGATGAGAATGGTGATATATATTTCACAAAACTCGAAGGGCATACTGGTTTTGGCGTTATGTGGGAAATGCATGAAAAGCTTGGCATTGATTATATCACCGACAACGAGGTTGATGAACTAATCATGGAAGCCGATAAAAGAGGTTCTGATGAGATAGAGCTTACTGATGAACTCTTCGATAACTACATGAAAGGTATCGAAGAAGACATGAAGAAATTTGAGAGTGAAAATCAAAACTAAAATTCTTTCATAGTTGTTTTTTAATGTTTATTTCATGGGGAGTGTCACGAGTTGGCACTCCCTTTTATATTGGCATTACTTGGGTCATTGAAGCAATCTCCTCATCATTCGTTAACTGGTGAATGTATGTACTAATGGTTTCTGGACTACGTGCCATCAAACTTGCCAATCCATTCACTGTAGAACCACTTGAATTCAAGTAATGCATTGCAAAGCTATGACGAGCTGTATAAAACACCAATCTGTTCAAATCCACTATAGGCTCATTACAGCCATTTACAGCATTGTCCCTTGCAATATCCTCATTTATACTCATAAACGCCTCCCTGACCCATCCTATGGCTTTCTGAGACCATTTTGCAGACATCTTCAACAACTGTTTGTCAGTTATTCCTTCCTTTAGTATTGGATACACATAACCATGTGCAAAACCTAACATGTGCTCTAGACCAATTATCGTCATAATATCTCTCTTCAATCTGATAGAAACGCTCCTTGATGTCTTCTTTCTCTTGAATTCAATCTTCCAATAATCCTCACCACCTATTGAAACCCTTGAACAGTCTTCAACCCTTAACTTAGCCACATCCACTGGTGCTGAACCATTCATCTTATAAGCCATTAAGAACCATAATATACCAAACTCCTTGGTGTACCTTAAATGCAATCTATCCAACGCATCACCCTTATAAGTCCACCTTTCACCATGTTTCTCAATCACCATATCCAAGAAGTAATCCCTTAGACGAATAATATGACTCTTCTCCAAGTAATACTCTCTGGGTTTTTCCTTATACACTCTCAGGTACTTGAACTCATCAAATGGATATATGCTAGCATCAGCAAGCTTCTTTGATATGGCATAGTTCCATACACTAGCAACTGTTGCTAACACACTCTTGATGGTATTGTCTTGCAACTTATTCTCCATCCATTTGGAGAAATCCTTCATAACACCAACTGTCAGTTCATCAATTATGAAGTCATTCCTACCCATAAACTCAACCAGTAAGCTGTAAGCATGCTTGTAACGCCTTTTAGAACCTTCTGAAAGCCTTTTCTCCTCTATTAAGTTAAGATATACCACCCCATATAAATTAGAGGCTTCTACGACATTCTCCTGCAAAGCATTAATCAACATGTGAATGGTATATTGCTTACTCTCCAACTCATACTCATTCTTCTTGGCAATGACCTTTGCCTTCATGTCTTGAATCAGTTTGTTCTGTACTGGGTTGTTCTTTATTCTCTCACCTTTCTCATCCCAATGTTTTGAAAGACAAGATACACCACAAGAATGCTCCAACCTACCATGATAACATACCACAAGATATACTGGATATTCACCATTCCTCATCTTGCGATTCTTCTTTAAAACCAACCTTACTGTTGCACTGTTTACCTTTGCCATAACCGTCTCATTTTTGTCGCATTTAAAACTCATTTGCAAAGATAATGCTCTCATTTTAATCTAGCAAACATTTTGTGTTAAATAAGCATAATCAATTGATTTTCAGAGGCAAATACACTATATTTTATATATGAAAAAAATAGAAGGACATCCACGTGATGTGAATGCCCCTCCGTCATTTAAACCATAGACAAACACAGCATTTTACGAATATATTAAAATGTGATGCTCGCATTATGCTCGCATTTTAATGATTCGTGATATTTATACTAAAAAACTAAAATGGATTATTCTGTGGACAAAGAAACATTTATTAACCACATTTCTAGCCATTATGAAGAACTCCAATGCAAGTTTAAGGAATATTGCAGGTTAAACAATTACCAATGGGATTGGGATATATTTCAAGACACCATTGTCAAATGTCATGAACTCATTGGCAAAAGAGGATTGCTTAATAAGACACCTTACGGCATTGAATCGTATTTCTTCGTCAGTTTCCGCAATAATGTAAGACGTGAGAAACAATACGCTAGAAATGTAAAAAGAGACCTTAATTATTCATCAGAGAACATTGGCAGAGCCTATGAAGACTGGTATAATGCCAATAAGCTTACAACTCGTGATAAGATTATCAGTGACTTATGGAAAGACTATGCAACGCTTTACATAATGACGAGAGTTGAACAAAATTTCAATCCAGAGTATTTTTATTTATATAGACTCAAGACATTGGGATTGATGACATATAAACAAATCAGAGAGAAAACCAATATCAAGAGTGCTAGAAAGAAGATTCTTGAAGTCTCTGACTGGGTGAAACATAACATAACGAAGGAGGAAATCAAAACCGAATTCGATGAACAATTTGGAGAAATGCTATGATTGCACTTAAGTTTTTACTACTTGTAGTTTGTGTGTTAATGGGCTACACACTGGGCTTCATCTTTACAGAGGATGAAGACTTCAGATTATCAAAACACAGACTATTCCAATTCGAGGCATTCGAGTGCAGACAATGCTTGTCATTCCATATCACATGGGTATTGACAACACTCAGTGCAGCACTGTTTGAGGATTGGTATATGTTTGGTGTAGGTTTGTTCTTCGCTTTCATGTTATATGTGGGACTGAGAATAGACCAGAAGAGAAAGACAATAAAACTATAAAGCTATAAGACAAATGGGATTTTGGGACATAGTATTTGCTGTAGCTGTAGCAAACTTAATAATCAAGCTACCAATAGCATTACTATCAGCTATTGCTGAAAACTGGAATAATAAAAAGTAAAAATTTAAAATATTATGTATAACTGGACAAATGAAGACATTGAGAAAGTTGAGAAGTACATCGAACTAAAGAACAAAGGTTACTATTGTGATGGAACCCAGCTTACAAACGATTACAACAGAATCCTTGAAAAACATGTTAATCCTACCAGCTGTGGCTCATGTATCAGGCAGCGCATCACAGAACTTGAAGGTGCATTAAATCACTGGAAGGAAAAGGAAGCAAAGCGCAAGGAAGAAGAGAATAAAGCTAAGATGGCTGCTGTTAGAGCTGCAAAGACAAAGAAGAAGGAGGAATAATAAATGGCATTAGTAGACACACATTTGCTACAAGACAAACCAAAACAAGGTAAAGTGGTTTGTCAGAAGAAACTAGACGAATACGATAGGGTAGAACGCCTTATCGAAGAAATCCAGTGTGACTTAGTTAATGGAGTGCTACGTTCCACAATCTTTAGAAAATTCAAGGAAAGACAATATGAGAACCTAGGTGAGAAGAATATAGGAGAGAGACAAATCCAGAACTATATAACAGCAGCATGGCAAAAGATGAAGGAAGATAGAGTTGAAAAGATTCAAGAACTTCGTGACATGCTCTTCTCACAATATATGGCTCAGTATAGCGAAGCCACAGAAATGGGCAATGTAATCGCTGCAAAATCATGTCTTGACTCAATAGCTAGGATATTCCTACCAGATGAGAAGAATATCAACCTCAATGCAAATGTGCAAGGTGATATCTCTGTCAATTTCAATTTTATAGAGGATGAAGGTTAACGTTGAAGGTATAAAATTAACAGATGGGCAAAGAACAGCATGGAAACTTGTACATGATGAAAACAATAAGACAATTGTATTGTGCTTTTCAAGACAATCTGGTAAATCAACCCTAGCTGAAATCTTATTGATTGAAAACCTCTGCAAGAAGAACAAGTTCTCAGCCTATATATCACCAACATTCGCACTAGGTAGAAAGATATATAAGGAACTGATGCAACTGCTAGAACCAACACACATCGTTAAGAAAGCCAATAGTTCAACATTAACCATTGAAACAACATTTGGAGCAACATTACAGTTCTTCTCAGCAGAAGCATACCAAGCAATAAGAGGATTTACAGTCAGTGGAATATTAATCATCGATGAGGCAGCATATATACCAGATACAATGCCAAATGGTGAGAACTTCTGGGGTAACATCGTAATGCCTATCACAAAGGCTAGAAATCCAAATGTTGTGCTTATATCAACACCATGTGGAAAACAAGGCTTCTTCTATGACTATTACTTGAGAGCTTTGAACAAGGAAAATGGCATCGTTCAACTAACAAGAGATATCTATGCTGATAACCTTGTAACCCAAGAACAGATTGAAGAAATCAGGAAATCCATACCACCAAAAGCATTCTTGCAAGAGTTCGAGTGTAAATTCTTGGACTCATCACTCACTTTCTTTGAGGGATTTGAGAATTGTTTTGGTGTTTATCCATATACTGAAGGTAAGGAATGGATTGGTGTGGACTTATCATCAACAGCAAACGGTGATGAAACAATCTTGACAAAGATAAATGAGAAAAATGAGGTGAAGCAGTATAACATCACTGGCAACTTGCAGATGAAATATACAAAGATAGCTGACCTCATCAATAAATCCAATGCTGTTGCAATATACCTTGAGAACAATGGAGTGGGATTGCCGATGATTGACCAGATTAAGAAGCTGGTACTCCATAAGAGTAAGATATATGAATGGAACACATCAAACTCATCAAAGGAAGAAATAATCTCATCATTGGCTGTTACAATCGCCAACAGAGAGATTTTCTTCAACAACGAGGATACAGAGCTATACTCACAGTTTGGAACGTTCATATGCAAAATAAGCAAGACAAAGAAGCTGACGTTTGCAGCACAAGAAGGAAAACATGACGATAGAATCATGTCACTTGCCATAGCATTAAGATGTAAGGAAGACATGAAGTTCCTTGGCAAGAATAATAATATGTTTGTAAGAACAAACCAGAAAGTATTTTATTAATGGAAGACAAAGAGATAATAGATTATGGTGAGATTCATGTACCATCATCGTGGGATGAAATTACACTTAAGACATATCAGAGAATTGAGGAATATTATGAAACCATCACTGGTGATACCCACTTTAATGTCATGGATGTTCTAGACATCTTCATTGATAAGGATAAGGATTACTTGATGTCATTGCCTTCAGAATTCCTTGATATCATCTTGGATAAGCTCTCATTCCTTACAACACCAATGAAAACACCAGAACCATCGAATAAGATTGAGATAAATGGTGAGAAATACATTGTTAATGTGCAGAATAAGCTTAAAACAGGTGAATTCATTGCTTCAGACAGCATATTGAAGGATGATAGACACAATTATGCAGCAATGCTAGCTATATTATGCCGCAAAGAGGGTGAGATATATGACTTGCATTTCGAGAATGAGGTAGTTCAAGATAGAATAACACTCTTTGAACAGCAACCAATCACAAAGATAATGCCCATCATCACTTTTTTTTTAGCCTTATACGGTCAATCAGTGATGATTTCCCAATTGTCTTCAAAGGTAGAGGAAGCAATAGACCTCACTCGCAGGAGTATAGAGACTTCACACAAAAATGGGGAAATATCAAAACGCTCTATGAAGTCTGCGATGAAAAAATTGAAAAAGTGGGAACAGTCTATCAAATGTATGTAAGCGATTATCTCCAGTATTTGTCATACTTGATTGAGAAAGCTGAAGTTGATAGAAAAGAGGATGCATTTCAAGAGAATCTTAGAAAAGCTAAGAGGGGGTGGTAGATAATCCATCCCTTTTTTCGTATGTTTATCTAAACTAATTTATCATGTTAAAGGACGTAATTGAAGCACTAAAACACATATCATTGACCCACAAGGGGGTGTATACCTTCAAATACCAGGGCGATGACTTATTCAATGCCCAGAACAACTACAGAGGGTATCAAGTGTACGTGGATGACATATCATTGCATCAGCTTAACATCACAACTGGTATCTTCAAGGTTGAATTCCAAGTGTATGTATTAGGTCATCCAACTGGAGAGAGTGGAAATACTGTTCTTGATGTCCAGAACAATGCATATACAATTGCATGTGACATCATGGCAAAGATAGACTCAGATGAGGCTTATAGAGGCATCCTGAGCGTCTATGACTATAGTATCCTTACCATTAGCCACTTCACTGATGATAACGCTGCAGGAGTCAAATTAAGCCTTGTTCTACAGATGCCATCACCACTTAATCTATGTGAATTGGATGATAACTTTGATGATGAGGAACACGAGGAGGAACCAGACCATGAGATTGATGTACCAACTGAAGATATTGGAGATATAGACATCACCCCAATAAAGTTGCCTAAAAACAGAGATTGCTAATGGATATACAGAAAGCTTTAAAAGAACTGTGTGACGAAATCAAGATGATTCTCAAGTATCGCATTGTCCATTATGGTGTTAACCCTAAAACTGGTACAAACACACTTCAAGGCTCTGAACTTGAGAAATCCATTGAGGTTAAACCAACAGCAGATGGTATTGCACTTCAGATTGCAGACTACTGGGAGTTTGTGGCTCTTGGTTGGCATCGTTCACACAGATTCGAAGGTACAATGAACCAGTTTGTAAGGAACATTGATGATTGGGTTAGAAGAAAAGGTATTAGACTTGGAAATTTGACTCAATCCCAAATTGTATTTGTCATCATTAGAAATATCATGAACAATGGATTAAGAGAGCGACCATTCATGATATGGGATGAAGAAGGGGATTTGTCGAAGATGATACCAGAGTTGGAGAACATCATGGATGACTGGTTTGAGACCTTATTTGCAGCAATAACAGAAGATTTAGATAATTACTTTAAAGCAGCATAACAATGGCTATTTCACTTAAATTTAATAACATAACAAATGCATCGAACTTTGTTACATTCACTGACATTCCAAACCTCGTGACTGTAACAAATTCTGAGATTGGTGGTACTATCGCTGGACTTAAGATTCTCATTAGTGGTTCTTGGTCTTCAGCATCACACACTGACCCTTGGTTCATCACAATCAATGGTGAAACGATTACTGGTGTTGATGACTTCGCAAATGCCATCAATAAGAACTTCTTCATATCATCAAGCAATAGTTCAACAGCAGCTTCAATAGCAAAGGCATTGAGGAACTGTCCATCACTTGCTAGTTCATTCGTCATATCAAGCGTTGATAACCAAGTATGGCTTAAGGGAAGAGCAAAAGGACAATTCACTTGGGATGTTACAACAAACGCAACAGCATATACAACAACCTCTCCAACTGGTGGTACTGTCTCTGATGAACTCATTGGTGGAAGTGTTGATGTTAACCTATTGGATTCACAGAATAACTACATCACCACACTCACCAAGAATTACTATCAGAGTGGTCTATCGTTCGATATAACACCTCTCATCACCACATTGGCTGAGAGAGGAAAGACTGTTTCTTTTAATATGGAGGTTGCTGCTACAAAGAATGATGGAACATATTCAATCCTAGGCAATATCACTGGTAATACCATCACACAAGGCTATCTCGTTAATCAAGGTTATAAGTACATCGACTTGGGTACATTGGGCTTCTGTGTGGCTCAGAATTACTCTAGAGGTACATCACAAGGTGCTGAGAACAACACCAAGTTATATGTGTATGGTGATACCATTCCATTCAGTTGGTATTCAAAGACATTGAACAATGTAACAATGAAGATTACATATTATTCTTCAGCAAGAGTCCAGTTCCATGAGGCAACACAAGCATTGAGTGATAGTGAGAATGGGTGGTTGCATAATGACACTGTTAATCTTGATTCAACTAATAAGAATAGCGCATATTACATTGGTTTGCAGCCTTATAATGGCAATACAGCATTGACTGACTACCCAATCATATATGACGTGATTAAGCCATTGAAAGCAACGGAGTACTACCAGAGAGTATATTGGAGGAATTCATATGGTGGAGTTAGCTATTTCGACTTTACAGCAGCTAAGACTGATGCAAGAGACGTTGATATAACAACATATCAGAAGAACATCTATGACTTCTATACCCAGCCAAGGAATGAGTTGGATATGATATATGACAATAAGGTGAAGTATTCAACCACATTGAAGAGTCATATCATCGAGAAGGATGGTACATATCTGTTTAATGACTTGCTACAGTCTCCAGAGGTATGGATTATCGAGAATGGACAAGAGTATGGAATAATCCTTGACAGTCTTCAAGTTGATGAGGACAATAGGAATAATCTATTCACAGCGACAATAAAATATCATTTTTCACAGGAACCAAGTTTGATTTAATATGATATACAAGGAACACTATATAGAGTTGATAGTAAACAAACAGCAAGTGGAATTCACATCACAAAGCGATATCAACATTCGTCTTAATTCTGTTATCAATGACCCAACAAAGATGGGTTATTCACAAGCTGAATATTCATTTGAATTTGAGATACCATCAACTCCAACCAATAATAAGATATTCGATTATGCTAATAATCTAGCAAAGTTGAATAAGTTCCATAACAGGTATACAGCAGAGCTATATGCTGATGGAAACTTGATTTTCGAGGGTACATTAACCTTAAACAGTTATGAGGGTGGAATGTACTCTTGTAATCTCGTGTCTGTGAAGGTATACAGTCTTGATGAGATATTCAGTGGAATGACAATGGATAAGATTAAGGATATGGAAATTGACTTCTCTGGAGTTACAACCATGAATTCGATGAATGCCCAGTCAGAACCTATTGCTACATTCCCATTGGTATCTTATGGTGCATTCCAAAAGAGTCCTTATACTGAAGATGAAGTAGGTGCAGAATACACATCAAAGTTCAAGATTGATATGTGGAACAGATGGTACGTGGAATCTTGCTATCCTTCAGCAAATATGCTTCAAACCTTGAAGAAAGCTTTTGAAAGCAAAGGATATACCGTTGCTGGTGATGCATTCCAAGACCCTATATTAAGAAAGGTGTATATGAGTACCAATCTCGCTGATGAACAAGTCCCAGCATATAATATTGGTAATCCAGCATTTGGTAATGTGCAGTTATCAGCAACAACCACACTAAACTCACTAGGATATCAGCAAGAGCTTCAGTTCCCATATGAGAAGGTACAGTTAAGAAACCCAGATGAAGGTGAAGATTTGTATAAGTATAACTATGATAGTGTGATGATACATGATTTGCTATCAAGTGGAGTTACAACAGACCAGAGTCCATCATATATGTATCAACCAAATGAGCATATAATTGTCATTCCAAAGTCTGGTTTCTATAAGATTGAACTTTCAGCAACAACAACCATATCAAGTGGCAACCTTACAGCAGCTCTTTGGACAAGAGATAAGTATGGTTACGCATGGACACATAATAATGAAACCATTGCGAAATCATTAAGTGGTACATGCCCAATTGAAATTGCTCTTGTAAGGAATTATGACGATAACTATGAGTTAATTAAAGGCAAGAACAATATTGAATGGTTGAATGGAAAACCAGAGGATGTAACATTGGATTGGACTCATAATCCACAAAATAAAGTTACATGGTTGACTTGCTTCCCACATGAATCTCCAGTTCAAGCGAAGATGCCAACAGAGAAGAATGACTTGACAGTAGTCAATGAAACAAGGATGCAAGGAAAAAGGACTTCTGACAGTTCATCATCTTCTAGCAGCAATGGTGGAACTTCTGCAAGTGGAAACTTCTCTGGATATAGAGGCTCTACAAGAGGTGGAACAATTGACCCAACTGGAGGTGGTAGAGTATACAGTACTGAGAAATATGGTTACATGTACCATAACAGAGAGACAATGGTATATGACCAAGCTGTAAGTCCATCATTCATCTGTGGATTATCAAGTTATCAAGGTGGTGTTAATGCAGTCATGAGGAATGGATACTCATGGTCAAAGAGTGAGAGTTTGAAGAATGAAGTATTCGCACCAGTGGTGGGTTATGATTATGTATATCGTACAAGTGGTGCAACACCACAGATTAGTGCTGATTCAACCACATATAACGCAAATACATATATCAATACACCGTTCTTTGGAGCATGTACGGCAAATACAACCAACATGACTGGTAATATCTCTTGTATGGCATGGTTGGAAAAGGATGATGTATTGCAGTTATTTGGTGTTACAAGGGCTTATTTCAATACTAATGGAGAAGTTATAACATATAACCCTTCAACGAGCGTATGGCTTAAGATAACAGCCTTCAGCGATAGGAATTACAACCTTGTTAAAGCCACAAATAGCAATAGATATGATGCTCCAGTGGAATTCCCTACGAAATTGAACATTCCAAACTTCTTCAACAAGGAAAAAGAGGTTAAAGAGTGGGTCGAAGACATCACAAAGGCATTCAATCTTGAGATGTCACAGTATGGAAACACAGTCCAGTTCAATACAAAGAAGGTAAATAAGAGCCAAATCTCTTCAATTGACCTTGATGATAGGGTAAATTCTTACACAATCAAGTCTGAGAAGATTGATTATCCAAAGTCAATGGCAGTCCAGTACAAGACTGACACTGATGAGTGGGGTTTTGAGAGAAGTGCAGTTGAGAAAAGTGGTGGAAGTGAATCAATTCTTAACACTGATGACTGGTATAAGTACGGTGATAGTGGATTTACCAAGATTATCTTGAATGATGACTCTTACGTGACCGAAGAAAACAATATCAATACCAATTTCTCATACACATGGTATCAGAAGTTCGAGGTTTGGGAGACTGATTCAGCATTTACCCAGACAGCAACAACTGGAGTTGACATCCATATACCTTGTATCAGCAAATATTCATACATGATTGATGGTTATGACTATGAGGAGAGTATGAAACATGATGGATATGGACTTACACAGAGATTTTGGTTCAAACCAGACGCAACAGGACTCTCTGTATGGACGAGAACATACCCAGCTGAGGAATTATTCATCTATGCTCCTAAAAACGTCTTACAAGGCTTAAATTTGAGTTATAAGGACACGGAGAACAGCTTGTTAAGCAGATATTTCAATCCGCAAGCTTACTTGAGTTCAAATATCATTGATTTCGAGGCATATTTAAGCTCAGATGAATATAATTTGATAAGGAATGGAGCTACAGTTCATGTTGATAAGGATGAATACATTCCACTAGAGATTTCTGGTTATGACCCTTCTGGTCAGAATCCAACAGAACTTAAATTAATGAAAAGGGTGCAGTGACATTGCATCCTTTTTTCATATGTTTATCTAAAATATTAATTACAAATGGCAGGTACAAAGACCTATTCGATAAAGATTAATGGCATTACAGAGTCAGTTGATGCTGTTAAGTCATTGGAAAAAGAGTTATTTAACCTTGAAGAGAGGATTAAGTCACTGGAAAAGCAGTCTGTGAATATCAAGACTAGTTCAAGTGGTGGTGGAGGTTCAACTAGGACTTCCAATGCTTCTTCATTGTCTGAGGAGGCATCAATCCAGAGGGAGATTAACAAGTTAAAGGCTGAAGGTGAGAAACTAGATGCAAAGATTGCAGCAACACAAGACGAGATATATAAGAGGGTTGATGCAACCAAGCAGCTCTATAAGGAAACGGTAGCAGACCAGAAAGCTTTGGCAGCAGCAGAGAGATTGCAAGCTGATGCATATTCCAACACAATGGTTGGAATGAAACAGCATTTGGCTGACTTGAAGTCTGTTATTCAGACAACAGACTTGGGAGATGGTGATAAGATTAAGCAGATGACCGAGGAAGCCAATAAGCTCAATGAAAAGCTTCTAGAAATCGAGAAATCATATGGGCAGTTTGGTAGACAAGTAGGAAATTATGAGAAGGCTGCTAATGGTTTCAAGGGTTTGGTAATCCAAGTTGGTAATACAACTAGAGAGTTCGACAACGCAAAACAAGCACTGAAGGAACTTAAGAAGGAGAGAGATACATTATCAACAAAGAAGGATTTAGGTATAATCTCTGCTGAAGAAGTACAGAGATTAAAAGATTTGATTCCAGTTGTGGCGCAGTTGAAGAGCAGCATTGAGGATGCTGGTAAACCAATGGATACCCTTATGGACACCATGCAGTCATTTGTGGCTATAACTCAGACAAGTAAGGGTCTTGGTGCTTTCTTTGGCTTTGATAATGCTGAAGTTGATAAAACTATCAAAAACCTTGTAGCATTACAGAATGCAATGCAAGGTTTGCAGACAATACAGAAACAGATTCAAGAAAGACAAGGTATTGGTGCTTGGATTGCTCCATTCAATACAAACATTGACCTAGCAACGAAAAGAATGCTTGTATTCAATAGAGCATTATTGGGTACAGGAAAGGCAGCAAAGGTAGCTAGTGTTGCAATAAAGGGTTTTAGCAAAGCTTTGAAAGTTGCATTCTCTGCTGGTATTCTTATTGCTGTTGACCTTCTTATGGATGCTTTGATGGATTTGATTGATACTTTCAAGAAGGTTGATAAGGAATCACAAATCATAAAGGAAACAGAACAAGAAGTTTCAAAGGCTTATGCTAATGCAACAGCTACATTGACAAAATACCAAACTATTGTCAAGAACTTTAATGGTGACAAGAAGGAAGAAAAGAAGCTTGTGCAAGAACTTAATTCTGAACTTGGAGATTCATTAGGTACATATGATAGTTTGGCTAAGTGGATGGATGTGCTCACAAATAAGGGTGCTGCATATATTAAGATGCTAACTCTTCAAGCAAAAGCACAAGCTAACTTCAACAACTACGTTAAGGCATTAGAAGATGAACAGAATGTAAAGAACAAATCAAATGAAGATTATGAAAACTTCTTCACAAAGATGCTTCCTGCTTCATGGACTAGTAGCATGAGGAATAGATGGAGAGTTGCTGCAATACAAGAAGCTACAGCAAGAACTGAAGCTTACAAGGAGGAAATGGAGAAATCCCAACTTGAAGTTGAAAAGTTCATGGAAGACCAGAATATTGGTAACTATGCCCCTCAAGTTGAAAAGAACAGCAAAAATACAAAGGATAGTGTAAAGGAGCTAGAGAAAGAACTTACAAAGGCTCGAATTGATGAAATGAAGGAGGGTCTCAACAAGACCCTTACCCAGTTAGAGGAAGAGAGAAAACAACGTCTTAGCAAACTCACCAAGAACACGAAGAACTACAAGGAGCTTGAGAAGCAGATTAATGATATTTATAACGCTAAGATTCTCAAGGCTACTGTAGAATGGAATCAGAAGATGGAGAAAGCTAACGCTGATATGTGGTTAGCTATTAAGAAGGATTCTCTGAACAATTCTAAGAGTGTTTACGATATAATTGAGAAGTCAATTGAAATCAGCACTATCAAACTTGAAGAAGGAACAAATAAACTCTTCAACCAAGGTATTGGTAGTTATGGCATCCAAGGTAAGAACCAACTCTCTGATAATGTAAGAGCAAGACTTGGTATTATCTCAGCAGATGAAACAAATGAGGTTGTACAAGATTATAAGAAGCTGATTGAAATAGCTAGAGAATATTCAATTGCTGAAAATGATTATAAGACCCTTTATGTTAAGAATACTGAAGAGCTTGAGGAAGCTGAAAAGAAGTTGCTTCAAGTTAGAATAGAGACTTCTGAGAAACTTAAGAAGCTTGAATGGGATAGAGCATTCATGTGGGATGAGGAGTATGAGAAGGAACGTTATAACATCGTTAAGACTCTTGACCAAGAGGAAGCTAAAGTCCAGAAGCTCAGAGACCTCAAGAATGAGGAGTTGGAATACACCAAGAGATATGCAGATGATAGGAAGAAAGTTCTTGATGATTATAATGCTTCTCTTGCACAGAAGTATGATACTGAGGAGAAACAGCTTTTTGCAGAAGAGACAAGAAAGTTACTTATTGAAGAGAACTACTCTAAGGATTTAAAGACTATCTTTAATCAGAGAATAAGTGCTAGTGATGCGTATTGGTCTACAAGAATTTCCAATGAGAAACGTAATTTGGAAGGTTTATATGACCAACAGAAGATAATCTTGGAAAAGGAATATGAAATACAAAAAGCCGAAAATGAAAATCACTGGGATGAAATGCAGAAGACTTCTGATAAGGCTTATCAAGAAGAACGTGATGGTATTAAGGCACAAGTTAAATACAAGATAATCTCTGCTGAAGAAGGAAATACACAACTTCAAGAGCTTGAAACAAGGTATAAAAAGAGAGAGCTTGAAATCACTCAAAACTTCTTGTATGAAAAGGAAGTGTTAGAGAAAAAGCATACTCAAGACATTGAGAAGCTTAATCTTGAAAGAAACGAGAAGCTTCAAGAGACCAATAGGGAATATTATGAGGATAGATTGCAAGATTTGAGAGATTTCCAAACCGCAATCAACAACTTGCAGTCAAAGCAACCAGTTAGGGATGCTTTGGGTATGACCAATCAAAAGGAAACCCAGAAGAACTTCAAGAATCTTAAGACAGCTTATGAGTCATTTGCTGATGAATTAAGAAGGGTTAAAACAAAAATCAAACATGAGTTTGATGATGGTTTAATTGATAAGGATGTCTTCGAGTCAACAGTACGTGAAACTGAGAACATGTCTCAAGGCATTGGTGAGGCTCTTGATGAATTATCTTATAAGATGTCTAATTGGGGTAAGACCCAGACCTTCTTTGAGGATATTCAGCAGTACTTCCAAGAGGTTGCTAGTTCATTGTCAAGCATATTGAATTCAATTTGGGAAGGACAGAATGCTAGATTTGAGCAAGAGATGGAGAATCTCCAGAAACAAATCGATAAGTATGGCGATTTGCTTGATAAGCAGAAGGAATTGGTTGAGAAACATGCTGATAAGGTTAATAGCATCGAGGATGAATTGTCTACAGCTCGTGGTGACAGAAGACAACATCTTATTGACCAATTGAATGCAGAAATGGCAGCTCAGAGACAAGCTCTTGCAGAACAGAAGAAGATTGAAAAGCAAGAGAAAGCTCTCAAGGACAAGAAAGAGAAGGAAGAGCTTGAACAGAAGAAGAGACAGCAGAATCAAGATGCACTCACAGCAGCTATTAATGCAGCTATGGCAATCTCAATGGCAGCAGCTAACAAGTGGCCTGTACCAGCAATACCTTTGATGGCAATGGCAGCAGCAGTTGGAGCAGCACAGATTGCAGCAATTAAAGCTGTTAAGTATGCTAAGGGTGGATTATTGGAAGGAAAGTCACATGCAGAGGGTGGAATACCAGTAGGTAACACTGGAATCGAAGTTGAAGGCAAGGAGTATATCATCAGAAAGAAGTCTACAGCCCAGAACATTGATTTGTTAGACTATATCAATAAATCTGAGAGAAAACTTAACCTTGATGACTTCATTGAATTCTACTCAAGTGGTAAACTCAAGAAGAACATCACTCAGATGTCACCATCAAGGAAATTCGCTGAAGGTGGTACTATTCCAACCTTGAACAATGACTATTCATTCAATGATAGATTGCTTGATGCATTCGAAGACTATAGCAATAGACCAGTAGTGGTTAGTGTTAGGGATATCAATGCAAGACAAGCAGCAGTTAGAGACGTACAAGTTCTAGCTGGACTTGATGTGTAAATGTTTTTTGTTCATATTTTTAAAATATTAGTTTATTAGGGGAAGCACTGTCTGTGAAGATGGTGCTTCTTTTATGATAGTATGTTTATAAAAACAGCAATTATAACAATGAAAAATACAAAATGGATTGATTTGGGAATTAAGGATAAGCTAGCCATTGCTAGTGCATGTGCAGCCTTTTGTTTCGGCTGGGTATTAACCGCAATAGCTGCATTTGTGCCTTTGCTCCTATCAGAACAAGGCATTCTCTGGATTCTTGGTCAAAGTTTGGTATACAGCGCATCAGTATTTGGTGTATCAATGTACTTTAAGTCAGAATCAGTCCAAATGAGGAAGGATATGCAAGATTTCTTGAATGAAAAGGAAAGATTGATGAACGAAAGACTGAAATTAAAACAAGAAATACAAGATGAAGAATAATAAATTGCACAACATATTACTTATAATAGCTCTCTGTCTTATGACTCTGAGCTTTTTTACTGTGCTTTATAGTTCACATCGTACTCCAAAACTGATTGAAAAGAGAGATACCACAATCATTCGTGATACAGTCTGGAAGGATACAACCATTACCGAAAAGGAACTTGTACCAAAAATTATCGTCAAAAAAAAAGTGGATACCGTCTATACAAACCTAGGCGATACACTCCAATTATTGACTGAGAGTAAGATGTATTATAAACGCCTTACAACGTCAAAAGATACAGCAGACCTACAAATCTACACAACTGGTATTAATACCTCTCTAGACAGCTTAAAATGGCGTTTAAAGACACATAGAGTGAACACAGTAGAAACTGTCACTATTACCAAATATGTGGAACATAAGAAGTTGAGGATAACTCCACAAGTGGGAATGGGTTACGGAGTGTTTAACAAGCAGTGTGACCTTTATATTGGGCTTGGTTTCAGTTATAATTTCTAAGAAGGGTTAGGAAAGTGGTTATCCGTATGGTTGCAACCCATAAGACAACAGTTCGAATCTGTTACCCTTCTCTCAAAAAACAATACAAATTAAAATATTCATATGTTTATATAAAGATTTTTTCAGTATGGCAAAGAAAATCAAGAAATTTCGAGTAGGGACAGACAGCGAAACATATGCAATCTCAATGGTTGAAGAACCAGCTATTGAGGTGGATTATGTGGCTCTAGCAAAGCAAGAGGAGAGAGAGGTAAAGCTTTCTTCTGACGAGAGACACATATGCTATGGACCAGCACTGATTCCAAATAAGGATATATATCGCAACAATGGAGAACAAGAGTTCTACATCAACTTCACTGAGGAGAGCATTGTTAAGATGTCTCAAGACTTCATGAAGGAGTACAGACAGCACGAGGTTACATTAGACCATGAGAGTGAGGCTGATGAGGTTTACATTGTTGAATCTTGGCTTGTTGAAGACCCATATCGTGACAAAGCTAACGCACTTGGTTTCAATGTGCCTAAAAACACATGGATGGTGGGTATGAAGGTTAATAACATTGAGGTATGGGATAGAGTTAAAGCTGGAGAATTGAAGGGCTTTAGCGTAGAATCAATGATAAGCCTCGAAGAGTTTAGTAAAAATGATAATAATATGGATATAAAGACAGATGAAATGTTTTGGGATAAGTTAAAGAACATCCTAAAGGACACCTTCTCAAAGAAGGAGGAACCAGCAGAAATTGAGCCTACCAACATTGATTTGGAGGCAGAACCACAAGCTGAACCACAGCCAACTGTAGAAGCTCCAAAGGTTGAAGAGCCAAAGGTTGAAGAGCCTAAAGCAGAAGAGCCAAAGGTTGAGGAACCAGTGGTAGAAGAGCCTAAAGTAGAAGAGCCAAAGGCAGAGGAAGCTCCAAAAGTTGAAGACAATCACTTGGAAGAACTTATCAATAGTTTGAAGGAAGAGATTGCAGCATTGAAAACCTCAAATGGCGAACTTCAAGAGAAGATTAAGGACATGGGCAAACAGCCATCAGCAGCTCCAATCAACACAAACGCTAAACCAAATGCTGGTGATACTTATGCGGCATGGCGTGAGCAAATGAGAGCTATGATTGGGTAACTAAAACAAACAATATGTTTATTACAAAAGGAAAATAATAAAATAAAAAATTAATACATATTAATATGGCTAATTTTATTGATTTAAACAACATTACATACTGTGGCAAAGAAGCACAGGAGATTTTCTCAAAGGATATCTATGATATTGACCTTCGCCAGTATGGAATCACTTTTATGGACGGTGTAAAAGGTAAGATGAAGATTTACACTGGAGAAATTGGTGATGCTTGGCAGTTGTATACCTGTCCATTCACACCTGCAGGTTCAGCTTCTCTTGCTGAGGCATTTATTGAGCCAAATGCAATTAAAGTGAATCAGGAAAACTGTTATGATACTTTCTGGAATACCTTCCTTGTAGACCAGACTGAGATTTCACTTAGAGGTGGTATCCCACAGACTTTCGGTGATTGGTATTTCGCTAAGTTGAGAGCTAAGATGGCTAAGGAATATCAAGAGATTTTCTGGCAAGGTGACAGTGCTCGTACAGCTACCACTAAGGTTTATCTTAAGGCTGCTGATGGTATCGAGAAGAAACTCCACGAGAACAGTGGTGTAACCAAGGTTAGTGGTGCTTCATTCACCGTTGACAATGCAATTGCACAGGTTGAGGCTATCATCATGAAGGGTCTTGAAGTAGCTGGTAATGCTGAGGTTGACACTGAGGGTTACAAGTTGTTCATGAACCATCAGGATTTGAGAGTTCTTGAGGTTGCTCTTGGTAAGGTTTGCTGCCCTAACTCTGTTAATGCAGTATTCGCTAACTGGGCACGTGAGAATGGTCGTATCTACGTTATGGGTTATGAAATCGTTCCTTCAATGATTTCTAAGGGTAAGATGATTTTCGGTCCAGCTCGTAACTTGGTACTTGGTTATGACACCTTCGATTCTCACCTGGAATATAAGCTCATCAACATGAGAGACACCACTGGAGACAACATGTTCAGGGTTTTGGCTATTTCTAACATCGCAGTTGGTATCATAATGCCAGAGTTGTTCGTACTTAGTGAGTAATCATAAGGCTCATTTGTCTTACAATATATAATCAGATGTGGGAGGGTGTTGAACTTTCATGACATCCTCCCTTACTAAAAGAAAATAAAAGAATTAAATACGTAATATATTATGGCAATTTCTTGTAACTTACAGAAAAATTTGACAAAGGATTCTAACTGTGGTTATAGCCTTCCAGAGGTAAAGGACATCTATGTTGCAAACTATATTGAGGTATCTGGTGCTCCAGTTTCATATGATTGCACAAGTGGCGTTGTTATCACTGGTATTTCAATGACTTCTACAGCTAGTACCTTCTTCCATATCGAACCAGCTAAGAACTCAGTAACCTTTACTGACGAACTGGTAGTTGAGGACAATGGTAATAAGTATAGAACTCACACTATCACTTTCAACCTTAGTGGTAAGTATGATAAGGATATGGTATGTCCAGTAGACGCTCTTGCACTTGGTCGTTTCTTCGTAGTAGTTGTTACTGCTGACGGTGAGTGGCTTGCACTTGGACGTTCAACTGGTCTTGAAGCTTCAGCACAGTCTGTAGCTGGTGGTGGTGATTCTAACGGTATCACTGTAACTCTTTCAGCAAACGTAACTGAGAGTGCTACTCCATTGAATGCAGATGCTATTGCAGCTCTTAAGGCTTTGGTTAAGGCGTAAGTCCAAACAAATTAAAAATAAAAAGAGGATAAGATTTATTTCTTACCCTCTTTTTTTGTCTTCTTACTTTTCATTTCCTTGACCTCATCGAACCATATAGGACTGTCTGGGTCTTTTCCCAAGTTGTAGTAAGTCTTGAATCTACCATCAGTGCTATTTTCTTCCACCAAGTAGACATATCCGTCTTTTTTCTCTATGTACTTCATAAACTTTTATTTTCAATAAACATATCCTCAGAGCGATTTTAATATGTTTATTACAAAATGAACAGAATAAAATGGCAGTAATTAATAGCTATTATTTATATCAGAAATATGAGAAGAGGGGTAATCAGCCTTGGATTCCATGCTATCCAAACACATGGAGCGTGGATGCTGATGGTACGATGCCTCCAGTTCTCAAGCAGCAAGATGACCCAAGCTGTTATCATCCAATATATAGGTGGGTTCAGACACAAGATACCATTTGTATTGATACAACCACTATAGAGTATCGTACAACAAGTGGAGACCCATACTGTACTGGTTATGACAAGTATGTGGACACAACTACAGAACAGAGCTTTGATGGTGGTGTTACATGGGAGTTTGTCAGTTCAAGTTCAACATTGGTTGAAACAGACTCTGAATATTGCGGATATGAACCAACACCAGAGGTGCAATATAGATGGACTGAGAGTGGAACAACTTGTGATAACGCCAACAAGTATAAGAGATACATCAAACAAGTTTCTTATGATGGTGGAGAGGCATGGTTGGTGGTTCAACCTCCTCAGTATTCTGCTGGAACTCTTGTCGAATCAGACTCTTATGATTGCGGATATAGAACATCTGCAACCACTTCTGCAACATATTGTAGCAATGCAAACCAATATGTTGATGTATATTCATTAGTCTCAAGAGACTATGGTACAACTTGGACAACAGCTAGTACTTCAACAGAGCTTATTGAAGAGGATGTTGTTGAATGTGGATTCTCAGCAAGAACAATCAGTACTGCAACCACTTGCGTTGGAGTGGATAAACATTATCTCGATGAATACCAAGAGTCTCGTGATACTGGTACAACATGGACAACCATATCTTCATCAACTGGTTCTCTTATCGAATCTCAGTCAACAGATTGTGGCTATTCAGCAACAACAGTCAGCAGTGCAACATATTGTAGCAATGCAAACCAATATGTTGATGTATATTCATTAGTCTCAAGAGACTATGGTACAACTTGGACAACAGCTAGTACTTCAACAGTACTTGTAGATTCTGATGTATATGAATGTGGATATAGAACTCGCACAACAACTGGTGATACCTACTGTTCAAATGCAAATCAATATGCATATACTTACAACGAGGTTTCAAGGGATAGTGGAAATACATGGACAACAGCTAGTACATCAAGCGTATTGGTAGAGGCAGATTCTTATGATTGTGGTTATAGAACTGGAACCACTTCTTCTTCAACCTATTGTAATGGGGATGACCTTTATGTTGATGTTTACTACAGAGTATCTCGTGATACTGGTGCCACATGGACAACAGCATCTACCACTCCAACCCTTGTTGAAGCTGGAGGATGTGCAACACCAACACCAACTGGAGGTAAGTTCACTCTTACATTAACTGACAGTAGTACAGTTACTGCTGCATGTGATAGTACTAGTGCAGTAACAAGTGGAGAGGTTGCTACCCAGTATAGTGGCAGTGTTGTTAGTGCTGTTATTGGTGATTGTGTTACAAGTATTGGCAGAAATGCTTTCCGTCAGTGTACAAGTCTTACTAGCGTAACAATACCAAATAATGTCACAAATATTGACAGAAATGCTTTCTATATTTGTACAGGACTTACATCCATAAGTGTACCACATAGTGTTACTACTATTGGTAATTATGCTTTCGAAAGATGTACAAGTGTTACAAGTTGTACAATAGGTAGTGGTGTTACTAGCATTGGTGATGCTGCTTTCAGTGGATGTACTAGTTTGACTAGCGTAACATGTTATGCCACAACACCTCCAACACTCACAACCCAAACTACATATTATCGTACATTTGAAAATACAAATGATTGCCCAATCTATGTGCCTTGTGATAGTGTAAACGCATACAAGTCAGATAGTAGATGGTCAACATATGCTAGTAGAATTGAAGGTATTCCAGTACCAAGTGATTATGATGGAATATATAAAGGAGTATTATCAAATACTCAAATTGCAGTTATAATAAGACTTAGTGGTTCAACGCTTACAAGTGGTAATGTTTCATCACATAGAGATGATACCATAAAATCTTTTGTTGGTACAGGTGTTACAGCAATTGATGATAATACATTCAGTGGTTTTACAATGTTAACAGAAGTAAATATAGCATCTACTGTTACAACTATTGGAAATAATGCCTTTAAGGATTGTCCACAAATGAATGTTATAATAGTTAATAGTACAACACCACCAACGTTAGGTAGTAATGCATTTGATGGTACAAATGATTGCCCAATTCAAGTACCTTGTGGTTATGCAAGCACATATAAATCAGCAAGCGGTTGGTCAACCTATGCTTCAAGAATAATATAAAATAAGATATCATCATGAGTTATAAGAAATATTATGTATATAAGCAGCAAGTGAGTTATGACGATGGGGAGACATGGGAAGATGTTTCCCCTACCGTTACAACTCCAAGCGGTGATTCAATTGGTGAATATGCCACACTAGAGCAATGTGAAGGAATTGCACCTGTATGTGATTGTTCAGCGTTTACTCCTAGTCTAAGTATTGCAGTTCCTAGTACTGGAGGCACAGTCACTCTTGGCACATTCTCTGATGATTGTTTGAATGAGTTCTCTTATTCATTCACCACACCAACTGGTATGATTACATCAGCATCCGTAAGTGGTGGTAGTGGTGTAAGTGCATATACAGCAACCATTTCTTCAAATGTAACATCATCATCTAGAAGTGGAACAATAACCGTAACTTATAACGCTGGTCAAGACTCTTGTTCGACTTCAGCCATACCAATTTCACAAAGTGTTGGTTGTGATTGTGATTCATTTGCATTCGAGGGTGTTGAGGAAACTTCAACAGCATCAATCACATTATCATTGCATAATGGTGGTTCAACATCATTAAACTTGGGTGTATTTGAGATATTCACAACAGAAAGTAGTGTGCAAGTTCCTGTAAATTATCAAATAGCTGCTGGTGAGACTAAGGATGTTCTTGTTGCTAATTATGGTGGTAATGAAGGTAATACAGTGGTTAGAGTTGAAGGAACAATCAGCGACACATCTTACTGTTTCACATTTACATGTCCAAGTCAATACTGTGACCTTATCGATGGAGACACACTAACTGTTGAAGTAGCAAGTACTATTTCATGTTTATAATTTATCAAAATAGACGTTTATGAAAACATATAGATTAGAAATACCAAGTGGTGAGACTGCCGTTACTGCTGCAACATGGGATACTAGTTGTGCTCCAGTGCCACAAGACTTCACACATACAGATGACAGTGGATTCACTGAGATTGTTACAGATGGACACTGGGCATTTGATAATAATATCATAAGGTTTACAGCTAGTACCAACCCAACATCTTCTGTAAGAGAAGGCTATATGACAATCACTTATAAAGTCAATGGTGTATCATGTGAGAAGAGAACTCATCTTGTTCAAGCTGCTGCTTCTTCGCCTAAAGTGGTACTTACCTTAACTGGAGGAACAACCGTTTCAAAGGCTTGTGATGGAAACCCATTGACATATAGTGATATAACAAGTTTGGTAGGTAATGACTTTGGTAGCATAATAAGCGCAGAAGTGAAGGGTTGTGTTACGAGTATTAGTGTAGAAAGTGCTGGTGGAGCTTTCCTTAATGCGAGTGGTATGACGAGTGTAACTCTACCAAGTACACTTACAGCAATCAATTCTAGTAGCTTCTGGGGTTGTTCTTCTCTGAGTGGGGTTACTTTACCAAATGATTTGACATACATTGGTAATGATGCATTCAGAGAATGTTCGAGTTTGACAAGTATTACGATTCCAGATAGGGTTCAAACAATTGGAGGTTTGGCTTTCTATAATTGTACTGGTCTTACTTCTGTTGTGATTGGAACTGGATTCACTGGAACAACCAACCCAGGTCATTCGTTCCAATATTGTTCAAACCTACAGACTGTAATGGTTAGGGCAACCACACCGCCAACAATCGATACCTTTTTCTTTGATAGTACACCAATAGCTAATGGAAATGGTACAATTTATGTGCCATCGGCAAGTGTGAATGCCTATAAGACAGCAACTGGATGGAGTACTTATTCTGACCGAATCATGGCAATATCTTAAAAATTAATCTTTACAATTATGAGTGTAACACAATATACAATACCTTGCAGGTACAATATTCCAAAGTTGAAGGACACTGTTTACTTTGTGAGCAAGTCTATGGCTAAGATTATCAACATTGATAACGGAACTGCTTCTGTTACCATCAACAATCCTAGTCCATATCCGATGTCTCCAAGCAAACTTCAAGGTTTTAATATTAGATTGAACGAAACAGAGAGTCTTGATGAGCGTTATAAGTTCACCAAAACCCTCAATATATCCATTCTTGGACACCTTACAGATGCTTCATTCTTAATGGATGATGATTATTTCTTGGTCGTGGAGGATTATGAGGGTAATTTCTACCTTATTAACGTGGATTTCCCTTCAAAAATGACCTATTCATACACCTTGAATGAGGCTCAGAACCAGACTGACTTTACATTCACATCAAATTCCAATCATCCATTGCTTAAGCTTAATTGGGAGATTGCAAAATGGGAAAATTGTAAGGTTTATAATGGTTATGGTATCAAGAATCTCAAATTAATTGAGAAAGGTTGGGCAAAAGTGGATGTTGAACAAGATACAATCACATTATTTGACCATCACACCTTCAAGGATGTTGATTTTAACAAAGCTTCTTGCACCTTAGCAGAGAATTATGATGGCAGCAACATCACGAATACTATATCATTTGATATTCCTTTCGATAATGTGCAGTCTTCATGGGAATATAACCTCCTCGAATTCAAGCAGAACCTCTATATTGCAGAGATTTTACCAAAGAATTCAGAACATGCATTACTTGTTGGTTATGAGAATGGTCTTCAGCCTTCATACAATGCCGTAGGAGGCACTTCTAATGGTGATGCTAGCAAGATTACCATCACACTTGAAGAAACGTCTCAGAGAGGCTTAGAAGAGCTTATAAACTGGTCAGTTGTTGAGAATACCAACAAGAAATGGGTTTATATTAAGGAAATTGACCATAAGAATGCCTTTACTTGCGTTGGTCATGGTCTTGCAAGATATGATTATATGGCAGAGGTTGACCAAGATGGTAATGAATTGGGAAACTACAAGAGATTTGTTGACGCTGATGCAAGCAAATTCCCTTATTTGAACGTTGTTGGAACATTCGATGATGAGGTTACATTCCAATCTTCAGTGTGCAACTGCTCAGATGAGAATGTGTATAAGTTTGAAGGTCATTATTACTGCATCAATGGCGATAAGGTACAAGCATTGGAGAGCATTCACACATATGACTGTGGACAGAGTGGTACTATCAATGGTACTGGGTCTCCTATCTCTGATTATACTGAGATTGGTAATGTCGTAGAAGAAAGTAGTGATTTCTGTGAGGATGAGGTAGAATACATGTGGGTATTGAAGACTGACGTGTCAGAGTGTATGGTGTTCACAAGCAGATGGGTTGACAGTGGCTATACATGTAGTGGAGCAAGTGGATATGATAAGTATCTTGTGCAGAAACAACAGAGATGGGATGATGAACATGGTTGGGTAGATACAGACCCACTAGTAACAGCAGCAACATTGGTCGAAAGGAACTCTGAATATTGTGGATATGTACCAACTCCAAAGTTAACTGTAAATGGTAGTGTGTTATATTGTGATGATTCTACAGAAATAACAAGAGAAGATTTCTTGAGTCTTGGTGTTTTGCCAAGTGATGTTTATTATGCGGAGGTGGGTTCATGTGTTAAAAGCATTGGCGATTATGCATTCAGAGAATGTTATACCTCTACTTATGGAACTCAAATACGATTACCAGAAGGGCTTGAAAGTATTGGAGTAGGAGCATTCTATGAATGTTATGGTACAAGTATTAATATTCCTAGCACCGTAACTAGTATTGGTAGAGTTGCTTTTTCTGAATGTGGAAAATTGGCAGATGTAACTATTCCAAGTGGAGTCACAACAATAGAAAAACAAACTTTTTATAATTGCGTAAATTTAACTAACTTGACCATATCAGAAGGTGTTAAATATATTAATGATGAGGCTTTCAGAAGAAATAGTGGTCTAAATTATTTGGTAATTCCAAATAGTGTTGAGACAATTGGTCATCATGCTTTTGCAGTTATTCAAGACAGTTATTCATTTGGTACTATTGATATTGGTAGTGGTATCACAAGCATTGGTTCAAATGCTTTCGAATCTGGAAGTATAGGTAAAGTTATTGTACGAGCAACAACACCACCAACGTTAGGTAGTAATGCGTTTAAAGTGTCCTATAATAGTTTTGGAATTTTTGTTCCATGTGAAAGTGTTGACACATATAAAATGACACCAGGATGGAGCGATTTTGGAGATAGAATCCAAGGTATTCCACCATGTATTCAGCCAATTGAAGGAAAGTATAAACTTGTCCTTAATAACGGTACAACAGTGACTGGAGGTTGTGATAGTTCAAGTGCGTTTACAAATGATAACGTTAAGTACTATAGTGGCAGCGTTACAACAGTAATTATTGGAGACTGCGTAAAAAGCATAGGTAATTACACATTTGGTAGTATGAGTGGACTTATTAGTTGTACAATAGGCAGAAATGTCGAAACAATGGGTGAAGGAGTCTTCTATCGTTGTAGTAATATTGAAGATATATATGTTCCAGACAGTGTAACTGTGATGGGTGAATCAATTTTTAGTGGCTGTACAAATCTTCAAAGTGTATTATTAGGTAATGGCATTACAGAAATACCTGATGAAACTTTCAGTAAGTGTTATGCTCTTTCATCTGTTAATATTCCAACTGGAGTTACATCTATTGGCGAATATGCTTTCAGTAATTGTAATAGCCTTGTAAATGTAGACATACCAAATGGCGTTACAAATATTGGACAATTTGCTTTCAACCGTTGTTATAGTCTTTCAAGCGCAACAATTCCAGATTCTGTTACAAGTATTGGTCAAGCTGCTTTCTATCGTTGTACTGGAGTAACAACTTGTACAATAGGTAGTGGTATCACTAGTATTGGTGGAGATGCATTCTATCATTGTAGTGGTTTGACAAGTATTACATGTCTTGCTGAGACACCTCCAACATTGGGTAATTCTGTGTTTGGTAGTACAAATGACTGCCCAATTTATGTCCCATGTAGGAGTTTAGGTACATACAAATCTGCATGGAGTGCATATGCTGGAAGAATCCAAGCAATACAGCCATGTAATAGTAATAAATTCGTTCTGACTTTGAATGATTCAAGCACAGTTAGTGCAGACTGTGATATCAATAACACTAATATATCTAGTGGTGATGTAGCAAGTCGATATAGTGGAAGTGTTGTTAGTGCCATTGTTGGTGATTGTACCACAACAATTGGTGACAGAGCGTTTAAGTCTTGTTCTAATCTCACAAGTATATCAATTGCAGATAGCGTTACAAGTATTGGGTTTGAGTCTTTCATTGGTTGCGATGGTTTAACATCAGTAACAATACCTAATAGTGTTACAAATATTGGTAGAGAGGCTTTTGCTCAGTGTGATAATCTTGCAACTGTAAACATTGGAAGTGGTGTTACAAGAATTGAACAAGCTGCTTTTGAAATATGTCCTAGTTTGACAAGTATTACAATACCAGATAGTGTTACATATATTGGTGTTTATGCTTTCTATGATTGTGATAGTCTTGCAACTGTAAACATTGGAAGTAGTGTTACAAATATTGATAGTCGAGCTTTCACAAGTTGTGATAGTCTTAGAAGTGTAAGTGTACCAGACAGTGTTACAAACATTGGTAATGGAGCTTTCTGTTGGAATGATATTACAACCATAACGATAGGTAGTGGTGTTACATCAATTGGTGAATGGGCTTTTGAAAGTTGTACTGCACTAACAAGTGTAACGATTAATGCAACCACACCTCCAACATTGGGAAGAGGAGCATTTGATGATACAAACAATTGTCCAATCTATGTTCCAGCAGCATCAGTGGATGCTTATAAGGCAGCAACTGGTTGGAGCACATATTCATCACGTATCCAAGCGATACCTTAATATATTCAAAATGGAGAGATTTCACGTCTCTCCATTTTTTTGTAATATGTTTATATTAAAATACATGTATTATGATATTCATTAGTTATACAAAAACAGACACCTATTATGAATTCATAGGTGAAAATGGACAGAAGCTTATCTATCCAGTAAGTTCAATTATACTTACCGATGATGAGAGTGGCTTCATCGCACTTAAAAATACAGCAAGCAGACAGACAATTGGTCTTCTTGCAAAACCAATACCACCAAAGGCGTTTCTTACACTTAATGATTCAAGTGTAGTTACAATTGAGGGTGATAGTACGGCAGTATTAACACAAGCAGAAGTTTCAGCATATTCAGCATCACTTGTAAGTGTAGTGCTTAACGCTAATACAAGTGACATGGCTTTTTATGGTTGTGGCAGTTTAACGAGCGTAACTATTACCTCTAGTGTAGATACAATTGGTAATAACGCCTTTGGTATTTGTTCAAATTTAAGAAACGTTAATATTGAGGGTAATGGGCTTAAAACAATTGGTATTAAAGCATTCACTGGATGTGGTGCTCTTACATCAATTGTATTACCTTCATCTGTAACAACTATTGGTGATAATGCTTTTAGAAACTCTACAAATCTTACAAGTGTAATAGTTAATGCAACCACACCTCCAACAGCTGGAACTGCCATATTTAAAAATGGAGCAATTCAAAGAGGTAATGGATACATTTATGTTCCAGCAGCATCAGTTGATGCTTATAAAGCAGCAGATGGTTGGTCAACATATGCAAGCAGGATTACAGCAATAGTATAAAATAATAACATAATTTAGATAGTTTCAACATTATGATTACATTAAGCGCAAGTGGAGGTAGTGTAACCTTCACATTCAGTGGTAATTCCACTTATTTGAATGACGGACAGATAACAGTTCCAGTCAACAGTTTGGCTCTCATAATTGATGAGAGTGATATGGCAACCTTTAGAAAGGCTGCATCAAATGACATATTCGTTTCAGCAAACATAGCTGAATTCGGAATGACCAAGGCAGAATTGGAGTCTTGGTATAAAGCTAATATGGTAAGCTCAGGCGGTGGTGGAGGTGGTGTAACCCCAGAAGAAGTCGAAGAGATGATTGATGAATCAATTAGTGGAAAGGCTGATTCAAGTGCTGTTACAGAAGAGATTTCAGCAGCATTAAGTGGAAAGCAAGATACATTAATTGCTGGTGATGGTATCAACATTGATTCTGCTAATACCATCAGTGCTGTGTATAGAGGCTATGTGACAATGAATCCGCAATATAGTGTGGAAAACTACAGTGGTCAATTGTATATTGCAAATATTGGTGACGATATATTTGATGTATTTTGGACTGCTGAACAGAGTTGGGATTATGCCTATTTCTTTGGGTTTGATTTTACAGCAAAGACATATAGTATAACAAGTGCTCCACAAGGAAGAGAAAATGATTGGCAGAACTACTTCACAATTGAATTTGATGAAGATGTTCAGATGTTCAAGGTAACAACTCTTCAAGAAGTTGCTTATATCAACACTAGTGGTTTGTCAAACATCTTAAGAATTGGTAGTGAATACAATGATTATTCTGTTCTGTATAGTGGTGCTACTAGTGATGCTTTGGATGATATAATAGACAATGTTAATAACCTAAGTGCTAACAAGCAAGATACCTTAATTGCTGGTGAGAACATTACAATATCTGGAAATGTCATCTCTGCTAGTGATGGTACAGTAGATGGTACTTCTTTATTTGGAGGAACTCATCACACTACTGAAGGAACTAGTATCAAATACTTCAGTCAGATGCTTGAAGGTCAAAAGCCAAGCGCTTTAAAGTTTGTAGTTGCATATGGTAATAACACTTATTCTTCAGCAGCAACCATAACACTGTATGATACTGAAGATTATAATGAGCATTCTAACACATTGACAATTTCTTCGTCTGGTGGTGCTGTAACATCAATAACTGAAGCAAATGGTGGAAGCTTTACTGGAATTACTATAGACGATGATTGTGTACTAAGACCTGCTGAAGGTTATTTCTTTAATAGCTATCAATGGCTAACAAATAACAATGTTTTGGGGTTGCGTATATTGCCAAAAGACGGAGTAATTGAAAGTGGTTCAACAACTGATGTTATTGAAAATGGCATTTACAAACAGCTCCAACGTCATGAGGAAAATATTGGAAACCTTGCATTATCAGCCGTTACTTCAACTAAGCTATCATTCAAAGATGAATCTGGCATTACATTGTCAACTAATGCATCAAGTACAGCATTAGCCGTTGATGATTCTTTGAAATATAATGGCAAGCTTGGTGTATATGTAACTGGTGATACTTATACCAACGTCTTTAATAGTGAAAGTGCAACCACTTATTTGATGCTTGATGGCATAAAGAATGTTGATATGTGGCTTAACCAATCATATACAGGAACACCAAGTGGATGGTACACAATATCTGTACAAAATCTTGATAATTCAAACGATTATTACCTTTATGAAAATGATGCGTTCACATTTGTTAGCGGTACTGCTGGTTCAAC
>JAEIGA010000916.1_pt1 | contig 44001 bp, 66 predicted proteins | sample 9270691 | NCBI WGS metagenome assembly JAEIGA01 (sample SAMN17057246, study PRJNA624740) | gut metagenome | biome: biome; isolation source: fecal sample | host: Bos grunniens | place: China: Xizang | collected 2019
CGAGGATTTTGTGAAGGCTTTCACTGAGAAGTACGGTGAGGACTTTTTCAACATTGTTTCGTACTCATCAGAAGTACAGAAGAAGACACGCAAGGCTCTTGGTATCAAGGACGATGATTCGGACGAACCAAAGGCGGACAACGCTGATAAGCCTATCAAGAAGTACAATCGTAATAAGATTAAGTACATCTGTCACGGTTGTGGGCTCAAGGTTTGGGGCAAAGGCGGATTATCTATTCACTGTAATGAGTGCGACGAAGACCTGGAGGAAGACAATGAATAGAAGTTTGCCTTGTATCCACAAGAAGGACTGTGGAAAGTGCTTTAACAGACTTGGTTGTCCTCACTATGATACTGGTGAGGACAGAACAGACTATGATGAGTACGAAACAGAAAAGGAGGAATAGTATGGGAGTATCCTGGAGAGATATGGCTCACTGGAAAAACCCTGAGCCTCTTGGAGAATGGCATTACATTGACAAGGGAGAGTATCCCGACATAAATAAGACTATCCTTGCCTGGACTATCTACAATAGTTATATGATTCTCAAGGACTATATGCACGAAGGCAAGTATCGCAATGTATGGACTGGAAGTGTTATAACTAACAGAGACGTCTTTACCGGCAGGGTAGACTTGTTTGAGAAAATTGTAGCGTGGGTATACCTGGACGAAGAGGCTCATTACGTAGCACCTACTGTAGACGGACAGTTTATCAAGGCAGATAAGGTTGCAAAGTACAATGAGAATTATTACAAACGTCTCGCAGAAGAGGACGAGGAAGACGAGGAAGGCGAAGAAGACGAAGAAGACGAGGAGGACTAAGTGAAGTGGAAAATGGTGAAGAAAGGGAATAAGTGGAAGAGAAGACTTGTTCCCGACACAGATGAGATAGTGACTGGTATTATAGTACTCTTGGTTGCTAACATTGTGGTTATTCAGATGATTATTAGAGGAGTATAAAATGACAAAGAAGGATTTATATAATGCAAATCCGCTTGTGGATATGCGGACACGTATCAATGGTGAGACAGCGATTAAACCTTATTACTATTTTCGTTGCGGAGCATTACACGCACGGTACACAGTAGACAGAGTAATTGAACTCACCCCTGCTGAATCAGCAAAGCTGAAGGTAGACTTGACTACGGGAGATAAACAGGAAGTGCTTGGAAAAACCTGGAATATGCTTGAGCATTGTGTAGAGCGACCGATTATTCAGGACGGTATCGCATACGTTGACAGAAAATTGAAAGGAGCAGAAAAGAATGACATTCGCTGAGGAAAAAGAGAGAATCAGACAGTGTGGTACGGGGATTGACGAGCGTATCAGAGCTGTAATCTTCAATGAAGAAGAGCACAGTTACTGGTACAACGGCAAGGAACTTCACGGAGTAACTGGAGCAATCGGCAAAATGCTTGGAAAGAGTTTTCCCGATAATGACACTGTAATGCTTGCGACGATGTACGGAAAAGACATTCACTCTGAGGTAGAACATTATTTCAATGACGGAAGAAAAGAACTCTCTTCTGAGGGTGCAAAGTGGGTAGTAGATACTATGGAGCACTGGGAAGAAAAACTCTTTTGTGACCGTGTTGAAGAGATTAAGAGCGAGGTTATGGTATCTGATTTTGAGTCCACAGCAAGTAAGGTTGACCTGGTGCTCAGAACTCTCTCAGGAAATGACGTGCTTTTCGATATTAAGACAACAAGCAAGTTTGACCGTGAGTACTGTTCACTTCAGCTTTCTGTCTATAAGAAGTTGTATGAGCAGAACTATAACAGAAACGTTACGGGGCTTTATGTACTTGGTACAAAAAGTCAAAGAGCTTTCAGAATTATTGAACAACCTTTAAGTAAGGTTGAAAAGATTCTGAATATGAATAAAGCCATTTAAGGAGGTAAGATATGGCTAATATGAGTTATTGCAGATTCCACAATACACTTGCGGATTTGAACGATTGTGAAAGTGCTTTGAACGCTTTTATCAATGATGATGAAAACACCATTGAATCTAAAGAAGAGAGAAACAAGGCTAAGAAGCTGATTGAGTTGTGTCAGTATATTGCTGATAACTATTCGGCTGAGGACATTGATGAGTACGCGAAGCATTATGATGAAGAAGAGGAGGAAGAATAAATGAACATCTTAGTAGCTTGTGAAGAGAGCCAGGAAGTTTGTAAGGAGCTTCGTAAACGAGGACATAGAGCCTTTTCCTGTGATATTCAGGATTGCTCTGGAGGACACCCAGAATGGCATATTCAGAGTGATGTAACAAAGCTTGTGAACGGGGACTGTACATTCACATTGCAGAACGGACAGACAGACGAGCAGAAGGGAAAATGGGATATGATTATTGCTTTCCCACCGTGCACACACCTGGCTGTCTCTGGAGCAAGGCACTTCGAGCAGAAGCGTAAGGACGGAAGACAGAGGGAAGGTATTGAGTTTTTCTGTCTCTTCCTCAATGCGGACTGTGATAAGATTGCCATTGAGAACCCGATAGGAATTATTTCGGGAGACTATGTAAAACAGTATTTCCCAGACCTGGCTGAGAAGTACAAGCTTCCACGTAAGCAGACTCAGATTATTCAGCCTTATTACTTCGGGCATAAGGCTAAAAAGTCAACCTGCCTGTGGTTGAAGAACCTGCCTCCGCTTAAACCTACTAACGTGGTTGAGCCTGAGCTTGTTACTTACATCTGTAAAAGCGGTAAGAAGGTAACATTCGGTACAAATATGGTGCGTGGACTTAAAGAGAGAGCTAAAGACAGAAGTAAAACTTTCCACGGTGTAGGTGTAGCTGTAGCAATGGCTGAACAGTGGACTGAAAACCTGGCAAAATAAAGGAGTAGAAATTGTTAGTACGAAACAAATGGAATAAAAAGAAGTATGAAGTAATGAACATTGAAAACGGTAAAGTCATTCTTAGGAGAGAAGACGGAACAGTTTTTACCATTGCTGAAAAAGAATACGTGATAAATTATATTAAAGAAAAGGCTTGACATACTATACTAGGTGTAGTATAGTTAAAGCATAGACCATATAAGGAGGTTAAATATGGCAGAAAAGAAGGTAAAGAAAATGGCAGACGAAGTTGTGGTTACAGAAGTGAAAGACATCGATTTTGATGATTTGGAACTCAAGCTTGAAAAGCCTGAGTTGAGCAAGGATAAGACTATCACAATCGGTGGAAACTGGGACAAGCTCAAGGGAAACATTAAGAAGGTTGTAGACAAGTACAAGGGAACTCAGCTGACAGAGGACAACGTAGAGTATGTTAAAACTCTCAAGAAACAGTTTGTGTCTCTCAGAACGGGAGTTGAACTTGACTTCAAGAACTACAAGACAGCTTATCTTGACCCTGCTGAGAATCTTATCAAGGCAGTAAAGGCAGAACTCCTTGCTGTTATCGACGAAGGCGAGAGTGCACTTGGAGCACAGCTTGACGAGTATGACCAGAGACGCAAGGACGAACTCACAGTAATCTTAAAAGAGTATGTTGAAGAAGCCGTGGAAAAGTATCATCTTCGTGATGAGTACGCAACACAGATTCAGCTTGTCAAACAGTACTACAATAAGACACAGAAAGAAGAGGACACAATCGCTGACATTGACCGCCAGGCGAAGGAACTCCAGGAAAAGCAGACAGCTTATGACAATGGTGTAGCCCTTATCAAGGCAGAGTGTGAAGAATCAGGGCTTCTCCCCGACGCTTATATCCGTGAACTTGCATACCGTAATGCAATGGAAATCATTATGGAAATCAAGCAGGACAAGAAGGCTCAAGCAGAGCTCAAGGCTAAAGCAGAAGAAGGTGAGAAAATCACAATCGGAGCAGACTCTGATTCTGAGGTTGCTAAGCAGATTGCTAAGGCTACAGAGCTGACAGCTAAGGAAGATGAAGAGCGTACAAAAATCCTGCGTGTGACATACAAGGCAAGTCAGGCAAAAACTATGGCTCGTTTCTTCAAGGAGAACGGCATTAAGTTTGAGTTTATCAACTCAGACTTCTAAGAGGGGAATTACCCCTCTGTATAGAGGGGTTATACTTCATAGGAAGGAGGTGTGTTATGGATTGGCTTAGAAACTTTCTTAATCAGACGTGGGTTAAGGTAGTTTGTGTTGTAATGTGGGTTATTGCTACAGCTGTTCTTCTGTTTGACGGAGTAACTGTAGGAGAACTTACAGATACAGCTAAACTCATCGTAGGATTGGGACTAGCTCTGTCACTTCTTATTGCTGGCTTGCGAAAGCTCTTGCAGAAGAGAGACACAACAAACAAGTAAATTACATTCTCCCGTATTGTGTCGTCTATACGGGAGGCTTACGGTGAGGTAGCTCAGCTGGTAGAGCTTTGCGGTATAAAGGGATAAGCCGATGAATACCCTTGGTCGGTGGTTCAAGTCCACCCCTCACCTATCCTCATTTTATACGTTTTATACAGGGTTACAGTAGGAGAAACGTATAGGTCGTTTATCTGTCTCGACCTCTTTCGGAAAGAAAGTTAAACTTGCTGACGAGTAAGTTGACAGATTTTCGGGAGTAACGGGTAGAGGAACTACCGAGGGTTTTCCAATTTTCCCCTTCATCGATAGCAGGGTTCGATTCCCTGTACTCCCAGACTGGCTATGGCTTTGATTCCGTCTACCAGAAAGACAAGCTGAGGAGCGACCCTCCTCTTTCACTCCACTGTATGTATGGGTTACATACAGCGTGAATAAAGCGAAGTACAAGCAGAGCAGAGAGAAGTCCTTACAGAAAACGGTGGTACGCTCTGTAGGGCAACCCTCTCGTTATTAAAAATAATGCTTGACAAATTACACTAAGTATATTATATTGGTAACTGTCCCCTTGAGGGGATATAAATAATACATCGTGAGTTAGTTGCTCACAGAAGGAGAATACTATGGAAGAACAGAAGGCTGTATCAGAAGTAGAAGGAAAGGAAGTTGCTGAAGTAAGCGACGATGAATTGTCTGCCCTTATGGCAGAGGGTAAAAAGCTCCAGGACGCTGAAAATGCTGGTGACGGTGTAAAGGCAGATTACATCTTGCTTGCAAAGACAGCTACAAAGGCTCTCAATCCAAAGCAGGAAGAGCTTTACATTGACGGTCTTAAAATTGGAGACTTCTTCTTGCAGAAAGAAAAGAAGGTTCTCGGAAACAAACTCCGTGTAGTTCCTCTTGCTTTCATCACACTTTATCAGGAAAAGACAAATGCCTCAAAAGACGCTGACTTCGTTGGCGTATGGAACAAAGAGCAGGCTGAGTCTTATCCTCTCGTAGACGGTAACTATTATGACCGTCAGCTCCCGAACGGACACATTCTTCAGCCTGTTAACTGGGTAATGGTAGAAGTACTCGGACACCCAGAGCTTGAAAATGCTGTAATCGCATACAAGAAGACAGGAAGTCGTATCTGGCGTAAGTGGAAGGACGATGTAAAGCCTCGCTCACAGATGTCAGCAACTCTCATTTATGAGATTTCTGAAGTTGACGTAGAAAACACTGACAATCAGTGGACAGACATCGGCTTCAAGTTTGCTGGAAACCTTCTTGAAGAAGACAGAGCAATGGCTGTAAAGTGTATCAAGAAGTCGAACGCAATTCGTGAGTCTTACCAGAATCACGTACTTGTTGCTGACCACGCTTCTGTAAGCACAGCTCCAAAGGCTGTAGCTCAGATTGAAGACGCTTCAGATGTAGAAGATTCTACAGACGATGAAGATTCAGGATTCTAATTCTTGATTAGTACTAAACAGTAGTTGGTTATACCCTGAGTGAACTAGTCACTCACTCAGGGTATTATTATCGGTAGAGGTGCAGATAATGATTTCAAATACAGATTCACAGCGTTTTGCTCTTCTGTTTAAGGGCAAGACTAACACATACGTCCGAAATGAGCTTCCTAAAGAAAAGCCAGAGCCAGGACAGAAAATCAAAACAAAGATTACAAATAATGAGGGAACTGTAGATAAGGACTTACTTATGAAACACCTTAACGGTGATTTTGGAGTAGGTGTATGTCCCGTAAACGCTGAAGGAAAGTGCTGGTTTGGTGTATTAGATATTGATTATTACCAGTCTAAAATTAGAAGAGTTTTACATTTCATTAAAGAGTATCAGCTCCCTCTGTTACCTTTCAGAAGCAAGTCAGGAGGACTTCACGTATATCTCTTCCTGTCTAAAGGTGTCTCAGCCAAGACTATGCGTGAGACCTTGAATCAGATTGTATATTACTTCTCTCTTGATATGCTCTACGGTAAAGCAAAGGTAGAAGTATTTCCAAAGCAGGAGAAAGCAGAGGGCTTCGGCTCTTCTGTAACTCTTCCTTATTTTAATGCAGAACACCCGTATACATACCTTCTTGACCTGGACGGAAATCCCGTTCCTTTCAAAGAAGCATTAGACTATATACAGAAACATATATCTTCAATCGACGCTGTAAAGGAAGCTTTAGAGCACCTTCCTTATAATGACGCTCCCCCTTGTATCCAGAGAATACTTATCTCTGAGGACGTTGGCGGAGAAGATACGGGAAGAAACAATTTCCTTTATTCCTTCGCTGTTTATGCAAAGAAGAAATGGGGAAATGGATTTGAAGATTATGTAAAAGAAGTTAATGATAATTTTGAAGTTCCTCTTGAGGACAGTGTTGTAGAGCAGACCTGTACATCGGTGAGAGAGCACGAGTATGTCTATAAGTGTAAGGATATTCCCTGTAACTCTTTCTGTGATAAACCCACTTGCCGAAAGCGTGAGTTCGGGCTTGGCAAAGACAAAGGACACTTTACGGGTATAGATTATGGTCAGCTTTACAGATATAAGACAGCAGAGCCTTACTATGTATGGAAGCTTAGATTGCAGGGTCAGGAGACCTGGGTAGATGTAGTGTTCAAGGACGAGGGTTATCTTCTCGACCAGAAAAACTTTGCTAAGATGTGCGTACGCTATCTTAATCAAGCTCCTATGCAGGTCAGCAACAATGACTGGTATGCTGTATTAAACTCCATACTGCCTAACATTCAGGACGTAGAGGTTAAGCAGGAAAGTGATACATCAAGTCTTTCTATGCTCCATAATGCGTTTATTGATTATCTTTCAAATAAGCAGGCGAGACGAGATATGCCTTATCAGATTAAAATGGGGCTGTGTGTAAGACAGGCTGTAAACGGAGTAGCTAAGTACTATTTTACACACAGAGGCTTTGCTGAGTATCTGAAGAATCAGAAAGTAAACTTTGACTACAATATGCTTCGTGAAATGCTTCTGCGTTTCGGAGCTATAGAAGACGCATTAAATTACACTAACTCTTTCGGAGAAGAAGTACATTTTCCTTGCTGGAGTAAGGCTGATGATAAGGACATTGAAGAAGCTTACAAGGGAGCTATGGAAGTAGAGCAGGGAGACAAGAACAGTCTTTCTCTGAAGGGAGTTGGTGAAGCTTCTAATATTGATGAGTACGAAGCAAAGGAAGAAGAAAAGCTTTACAGTGATGAGGATAAGAAAGATTCGGAGGGACTGTTCTAATGCTGATAAAATGTAAAAGTGCTCTCCTTCTGTCTGACGTAGAGAGCTTTAGCAAAACTTATGAAATGATTGCAGAAGAGGTTGGAGTAGAGCTCAAGGTTGAGAGTGACTGGTCTGAGCGTTACAGACTGACTCAGGATATTGTTATCCTGGGCTCTAAGTACCTGGGCAAGCTTAATTCTATGTATTATCCGAACGTTGTTCTGATTCTGAAATCAGGCGAGAATCCTTACACGTTTATGCAGGAAGGGATAACAAGATTCATATTTGACTATCAGAATAAATATGAACTTTTCACAGCTCTGTTCAAGACTGAGCCAGTAACAGTACACTCAGGACACTTACCTCTCGAAGAGATAATTAAAGACAGCTCTGTATGGAACTTTACTTACGGAGACTATGATTTTAAGTTTGATAAGGACAAGTATTTTTATAAAGGTAAACAGCTTTATCTTGCTAATGCTCAGAAGCGTTATCTTGCAGAATGGCTTTTGAACGGGCATAAGGATAACAGCAAGAGAATGATATTGTGTATTATGCGTAAAAAGTTCGGTCAGGACTTCCTGGCTGATATAGACAGATACGGTCAAATAAAGGAGGAAAAAGATGAGTAGTAGAGCAGGAAAAGTAAGACAGCAGATTACAGGACAGAGAATAACAACGGTTATTCAGGTTCTGTCAATTATGCAGACTGAGGCTGAGAAGATGAGCTGGGCTCAGAGATTTAAGTTAGCCAACAGTTTTTTGTGGAAGAAGAACATTGACGCTTTCTTTCAGTTAGCAAGTAAAAACGAGGCAAAGAATGACAAAAAAGTTCAGGATTCTGGAAAGAAAGGCTGATTGTGTGCTCTTGTACAAGGCTGTCGGAAATGACGCTAAGTACCTGGTTAAGGACATTGAAGGTGATGTTATTTATATGAACCTCAATGACTTTAACAGAGCTAAAGAAGCTTTTGATTCGTACGACATAAATAAAGTACGTGAAACAAAAAAGAGAGAGTTTGAGGAATGGTTAAGCGAGTTCGCTGAAGCGTAAGTTCAGTAGGAGAATGGAATGTTTGAAGGACGAGATGTAAGGGTTATTCTGGCAAACGCTGGAACAGGAAAGACAAGAAGACTGATTGATGAGGTCTCTAAGGAGCTTGAGACAAGACGACCTGAGGAGCTTGCTTTTGTTACCTTTACACGTAAAGGAGCAGAGGAAGGACTTCATCGTGTATGCTCAAAGCTTGTTCTTACCCCTGAAGATTTACCTTACTTTCGTACCCTTCACTCTCTGACATTCCACGCTCTCGGTCTGAAAGCAACTCAGATGTTCGGCAGACTTGACCAGAGAAAGTTCAACAAGGAGTACGGGTATGATGTTAACCGCTGTGAAGTAGATACAGGCAAGGTTGCTCCTACCCGTGACTCTGAGTACTTAAACTTTTATGACCTTGAAAGGTCAGGAGCTTTGACAAGTAAACAGCTTGCTGAAGCAGATATTAAATTAGGTTATTATCACCAACTTGTACGGAAATATGAGGAATATAAAGCCAACGAGCACCTGGTTGACTTTTTCGACTGCCTCATAAAGTACGTACAGGAAGGTGATTCTCTTCCCTGTAAGGTAGTGTTCATTGACGAAGCTCAGGACATATCAGCTTTACAGTGGAAGGTAATAGAGAAAGCTTTTTCCAGAGCAGAGAAAATCGTAATTTGCGGAGACGATAAGCAGAGTATCTATACTTACTCGGGAGCTCGTCCTGACTTCCTCATAGATTTATCGAAGAAGTTCCCAGTAGAACACCTCTCCGTTTCGTACCGTATACCTTACTCTGTATACAAACTGTCAGTAGCGATTACAAACTTTATCGGAGACAAGACAGAGCAGAAAGCAGAGCCACGTATGGAAAACGGAGAAGGAAGCATAACACAGCTTGCTGACCTTGAGAGACTTAAAAACTTTATTCGTGATGAAGATTATGAAAAGGACAAGGGAGATACTTCCTGGTATATCCTCTGTCGTAATAACTGTTTCTTAGACGCCCCGAAGCGACTACTGGAGGAAAACCTTATTCCTTACTGGACAGCTGAAGGTTTCTTTATGGGCGGACAGATTATGAAGCGTTTGAAGGACTACGAAGGATTCAAGCTTGAAGGTTATGGAAATCCTAAGAAGAAGGAAGACTTTCAGCGAAGATTCGGCATTGACGATTTTTCAGTGCCGTTCACTGACACCTGTCTTTTCACAGAGGGAAGAAAATGGGTCTATGCTTCTTACATAGAGAAGTTCGGGCTGAAGAAGCTTGAAGAAATGTGCAAGTGGAATCCGCAGATTTTAGTTAGTACGATACACCACGTAAAGGGCGGAGAGGCTCGGAATGTTGCTGTAATGCTTGATACTACCCGTCGCACTGTAGGAAACATATACAATGACATTGATGAGGAGCTCCGTATCCTCTATGTAGGTGTGACTCGTACTAAACAGAATCTGTTTTTGATAGACAGCAAGAACGGCTCTGGCTATGACAGGCTGTTACAGGTAATTAAGGAAGAAAACCACTTGGAGTGGTAGGGGGAAAGTATGGAAAAGACAATTGAATGGCTTGAGAATGGAGAAGACCACAGTTTCTATCTGATTGGAGACAGCGAGAGGAGGGTTTATTACCCTGCTATCATTGGTTTGGCTAAGGATAACAGCCATATAGCATACTCAAGAGAAAGACTTGTTTCCTGCTCTATGAAAGCTAATGCCTGGACTTGGGAAGAAGCAGAGGAATGGGTTGAGTATAAAGTTAAGAAAATTCTTCCTTATTACGGTTCAACAGCTCCTGTTATTCTCAATAATAATTTTATAAGCTCAAGAAATAAGAAATACACTCCGCTGAAAATTGTCCCTTGACATATAATACTGAGTGTAGTATAATAAGAACATAAGGAGTTGGATATGGAAAAGAAGGAAAAGGTAGTTTACATTGTCGGAGCAATCTCACTCGACGGAGATTACTTCAGAAAGTTTGAAGAAGCAGAAAAGAAGCTCAGAGAAGAGGGATTTGAAATGATTATCAATCCTACTATCCTTCCTGATAATCTTCCTTACAGACGTTATGCACCTATCAGCATTGCTTTTGTTCAGGCTTGTGACGTTGTATATGTTCTCAATGACTGGGAGAAGAGCATAGGAGCTCAGGCAGAAGTAACCTATGCTAAAATGGCAGGAAAGGAAATTGTATATCAGGAGGAAACAAAATGAGCTTGAGTGGAGGACAATTAGCAGGAGGAAATTCTTCCTCTGAAAAAGCAGAAAATGATTTTTATGCAACAGACCCGAAAACAGTGGACTTGTTTATGACGAGAGCACTAGAGGACGGTTTGTTTCAGGATATGCAAAATCAGAAAATATGGGAGTGTGCTTGTGGAAACGGTAGCATTGCAGAGGCTCTTAAAAGTTATTTCCCTGAAAGCACTATAAAAGCTACAGACCTTGTAGACAGAGGCTACGGTGTAGGTAATGTTAATTTTCTTGAAGCTTCATCTACAGCACAAATGATTATAACCAATCCTCCGTTTTCATTGATGAATGATTTCATTCAGAAAGGGCTTGCTCTTACAGATAAGTACCTTGTATTGTTTGCTAAGATACAAACACTTGAAGGAGTAGACCGTAAGAAGATACTTGAGGCTTCTCCTTTGAAATATATATATGTTCATTCTACAAGACAGGCAACTTGGAAGAATGGACAGCCAAGAGACCCTAAAGGTAAGAAATGGGCAACTACTATGTTTCTGGCTTGGTTTGTATGGGATAAGACTTATACAGGTGAACCTGTGATTAGATTTTTATAGGAGCAAACAGAATGGCTAAGATTGTAGTGGGCTTGGATTGCGAATGTTATGACCCTCTCTTAAAGACAGCAGGCTACTCGTGGAAATACGGTCAGGGTTACGTTCTCAACACGGCTTTGTACTTTGAAGAACAGGACGGAATAGAAGTAATCGCAGGTATTCATAATGATAACTGCCCTTACAACGAAGAAACGAGAAGAGCTACAAACGAGATTATAATTAAGCTATTAAAGAATCCAGATGTAATGATTGTCGGAGCGAATTTACAATATGATATTGGCTGGCTTTTGTACGAGTACGGAATGTCTACCTACGATGTTAAGTGCTCTTTTGTAGATGTGCTGACTGCCGAGCATATGCTTGACGAGTTCTCAATCCATACCCTGGAATCAGTATCGTGGAAGTACCTCAAGTATGGTAAGAGAAAGGAACGTATTGAGGATTGGGTACACGAGAATGTTTCAAGTAAAGGAGATTTCCGTCAGCACCTCAAAGAAGCCCCTTGGGAGCTTCTTGTTGAGTACGTAACAGGAGACGCTAAGAATCCTGTTAAAATCTGGCGAAAACAGCTGACTCTTTTGAAGGAGCAAGACTTGTGTAAACGAACAAAGCTTGAGTTTGACTGTATTCTCCCGATTCTTCAGATAACTATTAACGGGTATCCTGTGGATATGAGACAGAAGGCTAAGAATCTTGCTGTGCTTGACGAGGCTATAGATAAGTTTCATAAAGAGTTTACGGAAAAATATAATCTTCCGAAGTTCCGTGTCACAGCTTCAAGGGACATTGCGTCTTTCTTTGACTTACGTGGAGTGCCCTACAAGTATGCAATTACTCTAACAGGATTCAAAGGAAAAAAGTTCAGTAACGGTGACGAAACAGACAAGGCTTACAATAAAGCTAAACAGGTTGTATCACAATTCAGACTCAAGAAAGGTAAGCCTGTTGCTTACGTGCCAAAGGAAATGGCAGAGCGTACTTGCTCTCTTCTTGAAGACGAAGGTTTTATGTTCAATGCTTCACCAAATATAGATAAAAAATATTTTGAGTCAAAACGGGAGGCTTATCCTGAAGTTGCTCTGATTGCGGACTGGAAGCTGGCAGAGGGGATAAAATCTAAGATACTTGGCGACAAGTTCAACCGTTTCATTGCTCACGACAAAGACGGAGAAGACAGAACACACGGGCAATTCAAGATTTCAGACACAGCTACAAACAGACTAGCCAGTGTTCAGAACAATATGCAACAGATACCTTCTAAGGGAGGCTTCACTGTACACTACGGAAATAAGGAGGAAGTAATATCTTTCCCTGAGTTAACCCGTGCTCTTTTTCACGCAGAGAAGGGTAAAGTACTTATAAAAGCGGACTTCTCGCAGGAGGAACAACGCCTCCTTGCTCACTACGCTGTGGGAGAAGGGGCAGAAGAAGTAAGAAGAGCGTATAACGAAAACCCTTACCTGGACTTCCACCAATACGTAGTAGAGCTTACAGGGCTTACAAGGAAATATGCTAAGAATATGGGATTTGGCGTAACCTACGGAATGTCACTTGCAAGTATGGCTGAGAACTTTGGCTGGACTATGGAGAAAGCGGAAGAAATATCTGAAGCTTTCCATAGTAAAATGCCTTTCATTGCACCTACATTTCAGCTTGTAAAGGACGTATTTAAGGAAAGAGGATATCTCAAAACTGTATGTGGAGCAAGAGCAAGGTTACCTGACCCTAAAAAAGCTTTTACCGCCCTTAACAGATTATGTCAAGGAGGCGGAGCTGATATATTAAAGAGTGCTTTGGTAAGAGCGTATAAAGACGGATTGTATCAGAGAATAGATATGAAGAATACTATTCACGACGAGGTTAACTTCTGTGTACCTCCTACAGAGCAAGGCGTCCTTGATACGTTCAGAATGACATATTTTATGACCGACACAGTTAAGCTCAGAGTTCCTTTAATTTGTGAGCCTGAAGTTGGAACAGATTGGGTACACGTAAAGGAAATAACTGAGTGGATAAAGCTTCGGGACGAAGGAAGTTCAGAGTGGGCAGATACTTCACAAGAAGTAAGAGATTTTGTATACTTGTGTGAGAAGCTTAAAAAGGAGGGTAAAATAAATTATGCCTGAGATTAAAGATAACAAGTTTCACGACGAGCTTTGTTTCTATTTAGAGAGTCATTCTTTGAAGCAGAGTGCGGACTACTTCGGTAAGAAGTACAAAACAATTCAAGCTTACTGTAAGAAGCATAACCTTAGTTATACCAAAGAGAGTAAAAAAGGCAAAGCAAACCCAGCATACAAACACGGAATGGAGCATACTCAGCTATGTAATTCTTACCGAAATATGCTTGCCAGGTGTTACAACAAGAACAGAAAAGACTACAAGTTTTATGGAGAGCGAGGAATAAAAGTTTGTGACGAGTGGCGTCATAGTTCTGTAAGTTTCTTTAATTGGGCAATAAAGCACGGATACTTGTACGGGTTTACCTTAGACCGAATCGACGTAAACGGAGATTACACCCCCGATAACTGTCGTTGGGTAGATTTCAAGACACAGTGTAACAATAGGAGGAGTAATATTTTATGTACATACCAAGGGGAGACAAAAACACTTACTCAGTGGTGCAATGAGCTTAACTTGAAGTATGATACTGTGAGACGTAGAATCCGAAGAGGGTTATCTGTAGAAGAAGCATTTAGAGGAAAAGGAAAAAATAATGACAAAAAAGAAAAGAAGGCTTGAGTATACTGTGACTCTTCCCGACCACACGACTAGAGTGTTTAGTACTAAGCAGGCAATATACAAAGAGCTTGGGGTATGGAGTGAGAAAATAGACCGTTCCATAAGTAAAAACGAGTGGGTCTACACAAGAGCTCAGAAAGGCTGGATAAAGGTAACAGTAAAGGAGGTTGAATAAATGAAGTTTGAGCACACAGAAGTGTTTAATTTTGTAGGAGCTCTCAGAGGTATGCGTAACCCTAAGGAGAGCTGGGATAAGAGTGACAGTGGCTATGTTCCTGTTGACAATGCCCCACTGAACTACAGGGAAGTTATTGGTGAAAACGACCTTGCTCTTGCTCAGGAGCTTATCAGAGCAGGAAATGAGCACCGTAAGTTTATGAGACAGATTTTCGTTTGTGTAGACATCACAGCTCCTCTGTACTGGTGGAAGGAGTTTGACACCTACAAGGTTGGCACTGTAGCAAACAGCACATCTACAATGCACAAGCTTGCTTCAACTCCGATTACCTTGGATTGCTTTGAAATGGACGATTTTGAAGAAGTTATCGAAGGTAAAGCTTTTTCCTACAGTGCCGAAGTTTATTGGCGAAATACAGTTAAGCACTTGGAAGAACTGAGAGAGCTGTATGTAAGAACCAAAGACATAAGACTTTGGAAGGAGCTTATAAGAGAGCTTCCTGAATCCTGGTTGCAGAAGAGGACAGTTACCTTTGATTACGAGAATCTTCTTGCTATCTGTTCAAAAGGACAGAGAAGATTTCATAAGCTCACTGAATGGAGCACAGCGTTTATCTCCTGGGCAAGGAAGTTGCCTTATGCTCAGGAGCTGATATTCATTGATGAATTGGAGGAAAAGTAAATGAGTATGATTAGTACTAAACGTATCGGAATCCCTCTTGAAGAGGTTGGTGACAGACTTAAAGCTCTCGACGAGAGTTTAAGACAAAACTGTATGGCTCTAAAAGCAGATACAGGAGTTCATATAGACTGTAGCAGAGACAGGGTAGCTCTAGGCTTTGTGCTGGAAGTTGTAGTATTTGAGAAGGAGGATAAGAAAAATGGCTAAGAAAAAATGGAACGGTTTTGACCCTGATAAAAGAATAAATCCTAATGACTTTGTTATATCAGAAAGTGGTGAGGTGCTCGCAGGAACTGAAAAGTTTGATACAAAGGATTTGAAAGGAGCAGACATTAACTTTACAGTTAACGAGCTTGCTATGCAGAGTAATGTAAAGAAGTGCTGGTATGATAATTCAGAAAAATTGTTCCACTGTATTATGAACAATGGTACAGAATGGACGTCAGAGAAAGGGGACGATAAGTGGGAGAAGGTTTCTAAAGTGTTTAAGATACCTCGTAAAGGAGAATCTAAACCAGACGATTCTCTTTTACCTCAGGTTGAAGCTCAGCTGTATGCTCAGTCTCTGGAAAATCCGTGGGGAGATTTACCACCTACTCAGCAGAAGATTCACGAGATTATGGGAGCTATGAAAGACCTTCTCTTGTATAAAAATCAGAAGTACGGAGACTCAGCTATCAACCCTAAGAAGGTTTTCTATAAAGGAGATTCGACCAACTCTATCCTGATTCGCCTGGACGACAAGATTGGACGCATTATGTCAAACACAGAAGAAAAGCCTCGTGTGAATGACGTAGCTGATATTATCGGTTACTGTACTCTCCTGCTTATCAGTATGGGAGTTACAGCAGACGACATTGCAAAGTTTAAGGACTAAGACTATGAAAAACATTTTGTTATATTTATGGCAGTTACCACAGAACTTACTTGGTTTAGCGGTAATAGCCTTCACAAGAGCAAAGAAAAAGGTAGATATATACCACGCTGACGGACGCAGATTCGGAGTATCCCTTGGCAAATACATCATTTTCAGAGGGTTTTTCAATGCTACAGACAAGAAGCACGAAAGGGGACACCAAGTGCAGAGCCTTTATCTTGGTTGGTTCTACCTTCTTGTAATCGGGCTTCCTTCTGTTATAGGAAACCTCTTGAACAGAGTAATTGATTTTGACTACTATAAACAGCCTTGGGAGGCTTGGGCAGACAAACTCGGCTGTGTTGTGAGGTGAGATATGTGGAAACAGATAGCAGGGTTTGAGCATTACGAGATTTCAGATAAAGGTGAAGTACGCAGAGGAGAACATATATTAAAGCCGTTTATCTCCAACAGTGGATATTATATGATTCACTTGCGGAAAAATAGAAAACAATATACTATGTCAATACATAGACTAGTTGCATTGATGTATGTAGCTAATAAACATAATCTTCCTTGCGTAAACCACAAAGACGAAAATAGGTTGAATAACATTAGTAGCAATCTTGAGTGGTGCACAGCTAAATATAATATTAACTATGGGAAGGCAAAGGAAAAGATTAGCAACAAAATGAAAGGAAAGAGAAATAACGTTATACAAGAAACTAGAAGGACATATATAAAATGTATAGAGACAGGAGAAGTACATTTCAGAAACGAGTGGCACAGACTTGGCTTTATGAGTGTTGAAAAAGTATGTAAAGGCAAGAGTTTGACTTGTAAGCATTTACATTTCACGTATTGTTAGTACTTGGAGGAGTAAAAAGATGTTGAACATAAATGACCTGGCGAAGCAGGCTCATACTCTGACAGAAAGAAGGGGAATAAAGACAGATGTATTCAGCTGTCTCAAGCATTGTGCTGGAGAGGTTACAGAAGCTGTGGAAGCTAATACTGTCTACAACAAGACAGGAGAGAAAGCAGACCAGAATCATCTTGCAGAAGAGCTCGCTGACATTATCATCTGTGCTATGACAGCTTCAGCTGAAGAAGAGATTGATATTGAAGGAGCAGTAAACGAAGCAATGCTGAAAAACGCAAGGAGAGCTTATGGAACGGAAGACTAACCACGGTATTCCCTGTTCTCCTGAGAGCCTTGCAGAATGGGAGAAAGCTTTCACTGACATTGAAGAATCAATTGAGTACTGTGAAAAGCACCCTTGCAAACTCACTAAGGGTAAGGTATAATTAAAGTATCTTAACGTTAAGGAGATTTAATATGAGTGCACAAATCCCAGACACAATGCTCTTGAAGGACTTGCTCAAAGCTACAGGATACGACTGTCCTGACGCTCTCAAGACAAAGACCTTCAAGGAAGCTACGGCAGGTGATGTCCCTGCCGACCTGGAAGACAACCACGCTGTCTCTGTAAATGCTTCCACCTACACACAGCCTGTAGAAGTAACACCTGCTTCAGGCAAGGAAGGAATGAAGAAGTGTACAATCACACTCACAAACATTCCAAGTGGAAAGCTTTTTGCTTTCGGTACAGCAGAAGGAGTTGTATTCCTTTCGTCTATTCCAGCGGACGACGCTGAGAACATTGATGTGCTTGTACCTGCCACAACAGGCATTACAAAGGCAACAGGCTCTTACACAAAGGAAAGCGACAAGGTAACTGTAAGTACTACAGAGTACGCTCGCTACACAACTGGCGACGTTACACTTTAATTTGTGTTAAGCTGAAGAATCGCACAAGAAATTGTGCGATTTTTTCTTGACTTTATTATACTGAGTGTGGTATAATAAGAGCAGAAAGGAGGAAAAGATGTTTACTATTGATAGTGTTAATGACGATTTTGTAACCTGCGAGAATGAACAGCAATTCAAAAAGCTTTATTGTGTTACAAGAATCAATAAAGGATACAGAGGTCAGATTGGAAATATTCAAAAGATTTTCTGTATTGAGACAGAAGAAACGGTAGCAGGCTTCCCTGATGTTATGGAGCTTGTTACAATCAGTGCAGGGAGCTGTACTCAAGCTTTCTTCTATGAGTTCAAGATTTCAGACTTGTCAGGAAGCATTAAGTTTCAACCAACTCAGCCTGCTTTCTACAAGCATAATTCTGAGCTCCCGATTAAGGTTGTAGCTTACAACAGATTCAGTAAGAGAGTACACGTGTTTAGTACTAACGAAATATTTGATAAAAACTCTCCATACTACACAACTAACGGACGCATAGGACTTACGGGAGTAGAGAAGGAGATTGGTGTATGAGAGCTCTTATAATTTCGCTCGAAAGTTTTCAGAGAGGAGAAGTTCCTGAAGAGGTAAAGAAATATATTCTTGCTCATCACGGTAACGTATTTCAGATACTCGATGAAAGCTCGAAGATAAAGACGAACGAGCCTTGCAAGGAAAGCAAGAAAAGTAAGCGTACACAGGCTGTAATGAAGCTCAACAGGATAGGACAGCGTTGTATCTTGACTGGAACATTTATGTCTAAGTCTCCTGTAAATGCTTACGACCAGATGAACTTTCTTAAAGACGGATTCTTCCCTGAAGGAATGTACGCTTTTGCAGAGCACTATGTAATCAGACGTGCCCTTCCTTCTGTTCGTGGAGCTCGTATTACAATTACACAGAAAGACTATGAAGCAATATACAAACGTCTTGAACGCTGTAATGGAAACCCTAACGCTCTTTGTGGAGCTATGGATTCTATTCATTCCTTCTATGGAATAAGCAGAGAGGACTGTGCTCATATCTTAAAGCATAAAGAGTACACTCCATTCAAGAACATAGACGAGCTGTGGGACAGAATAGGAGACACTTGTGTACACCCGAAGAAAGAAGATATTCTTGATGTTCCTCCAAAGATTTATGAAGATTACAAGCTGGAGCTTACAAAGGAGCAAAGAGACCTTTACCTGCAATTACAGAATCAGCACTGTACAGACCATATTACTGTGGATAACGGATTGAAGCTGTATCTTCGTTTTCAGGACATCTGTAACGGCTACGAGCCTGTAGAGACAGATGAGGTTGACGAGAAAGGAAACCACAAGGTAGAGCTTATTCCTCTGAAAGAGAATCCGAAATTGGACTGGCTCGAAGAATACATTGAAAGTCTTGGAAATGAACAGTGTCTTGTATGGTGTGCACGCTCAAGACTTCTTCACGACGCTTGTACTCGTATGAGAGATAAAGGCTACGCTTGCGGTATTTATGACGGTAAGGTAGGCACAGAGAACAGAGAGAGGGACTATGAGGACTTCTATAACAGAAAGATTCAGATTCTCTTTCTGAACCAGGCTTCAGGCGGATACGGACTTGATAAGCTTCGTAATGCTAATTATGGAATCTACCTCTGTAATGACGCTTCAGTGGAGAAGCGTCAACAGTCGGAGGATAGAGAAGCTAGAGGAATGTACACAGAAAATAAGTTTATCATTGATGTATCAATGGAAGGTACAGTAGAGCAAAGAGTAACGTGTGCTCTCAAGCAGGGAAAGGAGCTTGTGGACTCAGGTATCACTGACGCTTCTCTGTTTATGCTGGAGGATTGATGAGGTACTTTTACCATTTAATTACTCTGCTTCTGTTTGTACTTGCCCTGCTTTTCTGGATTGAATCAGAGACAAGATACCAAGACTTTACACAGAAGATAGAAGCTGAGAATATGGCAAAAGAACTTGAGATACAACAGCTTAAAAAGGAAATCCGTCTGCTTAAAACCGATATGGATATACTTGAAAACGGATTTGAAAAATAATGCTTGACATTTTGCACTCAGTATAATATACTGAGTGTAATAAAGGAGGTTGATATGATTATAGGACTTGGAATTATAATTTTTATTATCGGTTGCTGTCTGTCTTCTTATGAAGATACAAGTTATAATAGTCAGAAGAGTGCAGAAGCCCGACATCGTGAGCTTATGAGACAGCTTGAAGAATGTCGCCAGGAGCGTGAACTTGCTCCAAAAGAAGAGCGTAGAGCAAGACGTCGCATAGCAAAGGATAAGGACGGAAATCTTCTTGCAGAAGAGATTACAGAGGAGATTATAAGATGAGTAAGACATTGTGGCGACATCAGAAATACGCTTTCGAGAAATACAAGGACAGAGAAAGCTTCGGGCTTCTCTTCCCGACAGGAACAGGAAAGACACTTACAGCGAGCCGTATAGCAGAAGCTAAAGACCTTCCTGTTCTGATTATAGCTCCGAACGCTTTATGTAAACAGTGGGCTGACGAGCTTACAAACAAAGGTGAAGACAGAATTACAGAGAAGGACTGGGAGGTTGTCGTGTGCACCTCAAAAAGCAAGCACACTAAGAAGTTCAAGGACGCTTTAGAAAAGATTTGTGAGGAATGATATGCTGACAGAAAAGATTTCGAAACATTTAGGAAAGCCTTATATCTATCTCAAAGACAAGAAGAAGTTTCTCTGTTCCAACGGAGTGCTTTTTACTCTTGAGGAGTTTAAGAACGGCATAGATATAAATGCTGAGTACGAACGAAGAGCAAGTGAGGACAATTTGTATGATTATCAATATGCTAAGAATACGGGAATACTTCGTAAAAAGAGAGGCTATGCGAAGAAACAGGAGATTCTTTCACAAGATGTGGAAGAAGTACAGGAAGCCACTGAAGAAGCCCGAAGTAATAATGAAGGTAGAGACACCGAACGGAACGGAGACAATAGTATACAGCGGAGTATCCCTGAAACTGAATTTCCCAGAGCTAATGAAGGAAGACGGGAAAATACTCCTGGCGAACGGAGTGGAAGTAACATTAACAGACCCGAAGCAAAAGGGAAATCTCGAAGTTCATTTCTGATTATCCTGATTCTTGCTTTCGCTTCTGTCTGCTCGATGTATGAATCTACCCTGCATACAGCAACATATCTGTTTGACTACGTAGATATGATTTCAGCGTGGCTTTTGAGTACTGCGGTAACAGCATATAACAGCTCGGCTTTTGAAGTATCTGTAATGTTCCACAATATGAAACGTAACTTTATGGCATTTATCTTTATGCTTCTTTGGGCTATGGTAACTCTGTTCTCAATGGCTACTACTGTTTCTGTATTCTATGACAGATTCAACTTCAACGAAACTCAGATAGCTCAGGAGAATAAAACTGTAGACTCAAATAAGCTAGGACTTGAATTGCTTCGTACTAAAGAAAAAGACTTACGAGAAGCCATTGAGTTCAAGAAGAAAGATATTGAATACCGCCAGGAACGTGAGTACGCAACAACAGCTGTCCGTCTTGAACTTGAAAACTTACAGAAAGAGCTTCAGGAAAATCTTACCCAACAGCAAGAGCTCTTGAAAGAGACACCTGAGGTTATGGAAGAGAAGTTACAGAGAAAGGAAAGCCTTTTTGCTTTCCTTGGAAGACTCATAGGACTTGACGGAGGAATCCTGGAATTTATTATGTCAACTTTATCAGCAATCTTCATCAACCTTATTGCTCCTCTATCACTTACCGCTGTAATTGAATTAAACAAGAGAAAGGAGAAATAATATGATTAAAATTGAGAAAGACCACACAGACTTTAATTGTCAGGTTTGTGGTGTGAGAGGAAACGGCATATACAATATAACATTCCAAAATGAGCGATTCGGAGTAGAGCTTCACTTGTGCAAAGATTGTTGTAAAGATTTACGTAATCTTTTGAAGTTCACTCAGCGTGACGGAGTAAAAATGGTCAGCATAGATGATATTGACAAATGATACTGAGTGTAGTATTATATAACAAGGAGTAATAATATGAAAACAATCACTAATACGTATACAGCTACCATTAAGGTAAGCAAAGATGAGTTACTTGAAGGCAGGTGGATTCACTTTCAGCTTCTGTCAAAGAAGCTTGGTGAAATTGAAAAGCAGAAGAAACTTCCGTATAAGAAGCTTCGTAACAAGTTCTACAACTCAAGAGCCTGTGATAAGTACAATATGCAAGACATCGCAGGTCTTGCCTGCATTGATACAAAGAATCCTATGAAGGATAAAGCTTCTCTTGAGCTTGTATTTGAGGAGGCTTAATATGAGCGTACTAAACAAAACAATCAGGAGCTTCTTCTACGTGGCTCTTATAGCTCTTGCACTCTTACAGAGCTGTGTTATGGGAGTATTCTTCAGTGGAGCTGTACTTTCTGTAGTAACAGCCGTGTGGACAATAATAAAGCCACTTCCTTCTGTTATGACAGAAAAGATGTGGCTTGTATATCTCTTGTCTGGTATCCCAGCAAGCATTTATATTTTTGTTTATCTTATTGTAGACCTTATTCAGAGTCGTTCAGAGAAGCACAAAAAGCAGGACAATGGAAATCACTAGAGTTGAAGCAGAAGCACTGTAAGCAAATATCTTTGCTTCAGTGCTTTTCTTTTTCTCCTCTTTCAATCGCCCCTCGTAGTATTTCTTCTGCTCTTCGTAATCGTTCTTCACATCGTTCAGCTGTAGTTCGGCACTCTCCAAGTTCGTCTCGGCTTTCTGCAATTTTTCCTTCAGCTCCGTCAAGTCCTTCCTGGATTCTTGTATCTCGCTCATCAGCTGTGTCACTTCCGAGTCTGTCAGTGTCACGTCTGCGAAAGAATACGAGGTAAACAGTGCAGGCAATAATAGTGAGGACAGCACCCACGCAAGCAAACGCTTTCTTGATTTTCGGTGACACATTTAGCCTTCCTTGGAAAACTTACCTGTAGCGATAAGTCCAGAGCCAAAAGCGATTACCCACTGAAAATCACTCTTGTTCATAAAGAATCCGACAAGCCCTGCAACAACGATACTAAAGCCTATTACCTTGGTAATATCAAAATCCCATTCTCTGTCAGTGAACAGGGAAGTAAACCAGTTTTTCTTTTTGTTTTCCTCTGCCATTTTATCCTCCTATTTTTGATTTGATAATGAATATGAAGAAGCTTGGAACAAGAGCAAGGAGCATACCTCCAAGTCCCACAAGGATAAACGCAATGACGCTTCGGTACTTCTTGGCGTCTGTTTTATCCTTTTCTGTTCGTACAGCTTCAACGTAGACAGTAAGCTGTTTAATCTGAGCGTCCTGTCTCATCAATTCTTTTTCACAATCGTTTCGCACGTCGTCAATCTTAGCAAGCAAACTCTCTTTTTCACTTTTATATGAGTCTTTGAAGTTCTGCATATCAGACTTGATAGCTGATACGTCAGAACTTATCTTAATGAGAAGTTCGGTAAGGTTGATGTTATCCTTATTCTCGCTTCCCATTTTTATACCTCAGTGAATACGGCAGTGTAGACTACAGATGTTTCTCCTTCAGCTGGCTCGTCAGCAGTAGCAGAAAGGATTTTGTTAGTACCAACAGATACACCGTTTCTTTCCCAATGGTCGAAAGTATAGTGCTCACTGTCAACAGCGATAGCTGATACTGTTCCGTCAGCAGGGGTTACTCCGCTTGGAGGGAATGTTACAGCTCCGTCTCCTGTAGCTTCTGCTGGACTTACTGCTGTAGTCCATTCAACAGGAGCTTTCTCGAAGGTTGCCTTGAATACGGCAGAAGCGTCTCCGTCAAGCTCTGGGAATGTAAATACAAACTCTGCTTGCTCTGACACAACTACGTCGTTCATCTTCCAGTTCTTGAATACATAGTTACGTGCAGGAACAGCCTTGAATGAAAGCTGGTCGCCTGCGTGTACCGTACCAGACAGAGGAGTTGCGATTGAGCCTCCTGCCGTGTCGTTTACAACCGAAGTAAACGGAATCTCAGCAGGCATATCAGCGACGAGGGTTCGTATACCTTCTGCTTCCATATAGGTCTGAAGGACAGGAGAAGTGATTTCGTCAATTCCCATATTCTTCAAAGCTTCGATAAGGTTTTCAGCATTGATTGTCTCAACACTGCCGTTTTTGTGTGTAATTCTGTAAGAATTATAGAGTTTAGTCTGCATAGTATTTACTCCTTTTATATTGTGTATAGCCACCGCATAGATTTTAGCTGACCATTTCTAACTGTGTTTGATTTCCCGTAGGAATCAAATGTAACCTTTTTTGATTTATTGAGCAGTACGAAATGTCCGCCCTTATACCAGTACTGACCGATAACAACTTTTACATTAGTAGGGATAGGTTCGTCAGCTCCGTGGTGTATCCCGTCATATTTTACTTTGAGCTTGAAGAACTCCTGAGCAAGACGTGTAACGTTCTGAATCTCAGCTTCTCCGTCGTCGTCAACGTCTCCGTCGTGGTTGATGTCTCCCGATATGATACCAAGCTCTGTAGCCTTAACCCATATACCGTTAAGTCTCTGACAGCCTTCTTCACCCTGAAAGACAATCGGTGAAGCCTGAGCAAGTGTGAGGAAATAACAGCCATAGTGCTGTATCGGACTGATAAGCTTAGGGTCTGCCTGATTTATTCCTTTGAGCATAATAAAGCCCCCTTAGTCTAAGTATAGACCAAGAAGGCTCTTTTTGCAAGATATATTTGATTAGTACTAGGATGTTGATTGTGCTTTAAGGTAGAATACTTTAGGTTTTGAGTAACCGAAATTCAGTATACTATTCTGATTATTGTTCCAGTAAATACCAGTGTTCCAGCCAGAACTAGAATTATTTTTGAAATAAGCGTGTAAACGTGTTCCTTTACTTATATATAAACCCAAAACACCATAATTACAGTTTGTATCAACAGGTGCATAACTACCTTGAGTTCTAAACACATTATTTATCAATGCTATCTCATTGTTATTGGAGTCAACAGCACCCAATGTGGCAACTCCGCTATCATTACCTTGGAATTCAAAAGTTATATCCCATAATAAATAACAGTCTTCTGGAGCAGTAAAATAACCGTTCTCTGAATGGTCGTTTAATATTGAGCCGTCCCAGCGGTCTCTCCATTCATATATAGGTCGTGTAAAATCAGGAATGAATTTAGGTTGCATATTTGCTAACTCCAATGCTACAGCGTTACTTGTTACAGGACGCATATCACCTACCGTAACAGCGTCAACAACAGACGGAGGCGTGATAGCCTGTAAAGCAGTCCATACAGCTCCGCTTGTTACTGGGTCAGAATTATTCTGTGTTACAGAAGTAGAAATGTCTCCTTCTGTAGCGGAAATCTTACCGTCTGTTTCGCTGATAGCTTTAATGTATTTATTATTGCCTCCAACGGAAGCTACGTCAAGTGCGTTGATTGCATTTGAGATTGAGTTTGATGTAAGTCCAGAGTTGATTGTAGCCCACTGCTCTGCTGTGAAGCTTGAGTTATTAAGCTCATACTCAAAGAGCCACTGATTATCTGCTCCGCTGTACTTATATCTGTCGAACACTGTATTGCCTGAAGCGTCTGTAGTTTCAAGGAAAGCATAATCGTTGTTTGTAGGATTCTGGATAGCCTCAATGTCAGCAAGGGTAGTGTAAGTTCCAAGGAAGTTTGCAGTGTTAGTTGAGATTGACGAGTTGACAAAATCCTTATCCGCAAGCTGATTCTGAGCACTAGCCTGATTAGGTATCATAGCATTAAGTTCAGTAAGTCTTGATTGTATTGCACCTACGAGATTCTGCAAAGCTGTAATCTCAGCTCCAATGTCAGATATGTCCGACTGCATAGCCGAGTCAGCACTATCAACATAATTCTTGTCAGTAAGCTTGTTTGAGCTTGACGCTGTGGACGGTATCAGCTTCTCTATTCCGCTTACGTCTGTCTCAAGATTTGCTACCCTTTGATTGAGAGGAACATCTTTGAGCCCGTGAATTACATTGTTAAGCTGTACTGCTCCAACGTACTGACCTTCTACAGGCTCAGCTACTGGAGCAGGTGAAGTTTGTGTTGTATGAGTTGAGGGTGCACTGCTTTTTACTGTCCTGCCGTTTACGACAATCTCGTCAAAAAGTTTATCTACACCTTCAACTACTTTAGTTACTGTTCCTGACATAATCTGAGCTCCTATAATTCATTTCGTGTTCCTATACCAGCTATTCTGTCTCTGTAACGTATCCAAACCTGGTCTGCTTGTACAGCTACCATTACTGTCAAACCATTTACGTGAAACTGTTGAGAGTGAATCCAAGCAACACTACCAGCTCCTGGAGTAGAAGCTTGTATAAGCATAGCGTCTATTGTCTCTTGTGTAGTCACAGGACCCATTTGCTTATCTGTTCCTTGTAACACATAATGACCGTCAATGAAAAACATCGTTACACCAAACAAATAAGGTAACTTATAAATTGGTACTTCTCCGTCATAACCTACAAAAGTGCAATCTTCTATACTATAAAATAAAAAATTAGATTGTTTGAATAAAGGATTGTATAAAGGAGTAAATTTACTTGAGTCGAAAGCTGTTCCTACAGGAACAGCTTGCTTACAAACGTAATAATTTCCTTGATACTTAACAATATCTCCTGTATAAGTTGGCTTTGTTGTGTCAAAATCGTGTACTAAGTCATTGAACTCACGATAAGCTCCTCCTGTTGTAAACTTATCTGTTCCGTCTTTAGTTGGAGTATTAGAGTCTCCCGTATTTATGACATTATTTATGGACAAACTTTCCCTAGTTACATTTACTTGTTCACTAGGTACGTGTCCATTTTCGTCAAGTGTAGCGAGACCATTGGCTACCCCCATATAAGCCATAAGTTTTACAAGGAGAGTAGAGAAAAGGTCGTTAATCTTGTTAAGGTTATACGAACATCTTCCGAGGAAGTGATTCATAAGCATACGGGTAATTGAAGAAGCTTGAGCTCTCCAGCCCTTAGTGAGAACCGTAGAGTTTACTTGCAAGGTAGTAGCATTTGAGTTAGGGATATTCTGCTCTGCGTCTGGGTCGTACGAAGCAACTCCGTCAGCCTCAGTAAGAGGGTTGTTATATGCGTGGTCTGTGTAAGCAAAGTTTGCTACCTTGTTTGCGGTAAGTTTATCTTCTACAGCCTTGATTGCTGTAAGTTCTTCCATTAAAGTACTCATATATTTTCTCCTTGTTATACTTCATTGAGTATAACCTGTTTGAACTTTATATTAACAATATACTGTAACAAAGCAATACGTGAATCTTTGTTTGTCACAGCACTTGAACTGTCATAGATATAATGAACATATACTGCCTTTCCGTTACTGCTCACAGCAATACGCTGTATCTGAACAAGCCCTTCAGGACAAAGTATAGCAATGATTTTAACAAGAGAGGCTATTGACGCTCCATTGTATCTTATCCACTGTAATGCCTTGAACAGCTCCATATACAAAGAAGGAGCAATATCTTCATAGGTTATACCTGTTCCGTCTGTAAGTATAAGGAACTGGTCTCCGTAATACTCAGAGTAAGCTCCTTCACTCGGAGCTTCTGGAAGTACCTTGGAAGGCTTTACTTTTCCTTCGTCGTCAAGAACATCTGTTTCGTCTTCCGAGATATATCCCTCAGCCTGCTCGTCACCTACAAGAGAACTGCGGTTAGTGTCCGTGGCAAGTGTATTGATGTCAGGTGTCTCTATTGAAGGGTCAGTATGCACAAAATTGAAGTTCTCATTCTCTGTGTCATACAGACCTCTTTCTGAAAACTCTACTCCGTCTACCTTGTGACTCCTTGTCATATACAGAGAAGCTTTAGATTCTGCGACTGGTTTTCTTGGAAGGAATATAGAAGCAAACTTACCGAGATTGTAGAGTGTTTCATCTGTTATCTTTCCTTCTTCAAACTGCTGGTTCTGAAAGTCAATGAAGAATCTCTTTATGTCTTCCGAGTATACATTGAGAGAATTATGAATGTTTGTCAGATAGAACCCATTAAGTTCACCCCGTAAGAATCTGAACAGTGCTTTAGACATTAGTTATCCTCTCTTGTAAACTCTACGTGATTGAGGTGAGGTATTTTTGAGACAGGAATGTTTATGTAGTCTACCTTGTCTTCTCCTACATAGAGGTTTACCCCAAGCACAGTAACACCAGCAATATTCAATGCTTCGACTGTGTTGTATATATCATCTTCACGAACATAGTCTTCGTGAACTTCTGCTATGAAACGCTTGTTAAGCCCTTCTTCAATCTGCTGTCTCGCTTTGTTATCACTAATGTACTGCTCATCAACCTTATAAAGAACTTCCACATCGAAGTCAAGGTTACTAAAGGGATTGATGTAGAAAATTTGCTTTCCACTTACAAATACATCGCTCTCATATTCAAGAGCTACGCTGTTATCAGTCTGCAAGGTAGGGCAGATAAGCTTATTTGCTATAACGCCTGCCATTTCGCTTCTTGGCGAGCCAGAGAAGAAAATTACGGCTGTAAACGGAGGGATTGTTACACCACCGTAAGTCACATCTACAACGTCATTATTAAACTTAACACGACAGTCGAAAAGATAAGGAAGACTACGAAGCTGATTTTCAAGCTCAGTAATAGAATCCTGACCGTCATATCGGTTAAGAATTCTTTTTCTGAACTCAAGATTAGTTTCTGGAGCTAAACCAAGAAGGTTGTTGTTATTTGTACAAGAAAAAACAAGGTCAGAAGGAATTGCTTGAAGTGATTCTACAGTCAGCTCTCCCTGAGCTGTTACAGGGAAACTTCCGATATTTTCAGACATAGCGATGTACGTGATGTTTGCTCCTGCTTCAATTACTGTATCTTCAAATACTTCAAAAACAAACTTGGTATCATCGTCAAGAGAGTAAGAATATGTTCCTGTCAAAAGAGTTACAGCTGAATCTCCATTATTGGTTACTATAATATGAAGACCTGAAGCAGAACCTTGCAGTCTTTCCGTTCCTACAAGGGACGCTACGCTGTTAAGGTCTTCAACTGAGCACTTGGCTGGATTGAACTTATTGCTAAGTACTACACAAACACTGTTAATCAACTCAAGACCCTTGGAGATAGCCTTGAACATAAGATAGATTATGTTCGTATTACTTCGGGCAATTTTCTTCGGAGCTATAAGGCTGTCGAAGCTGTCACAGATATATGTAAGGATTTCATCAAAGCTCATTAAAATCATTTAAGCTACCTCCAGGAGTCTATAAGAGAGATACTGTTGTCCGTTTTCGTCTTCTATTGTATCAAACACAACCTTAACAGAAGTTGATACCTTGGCTACAGCTTCTATGATATCCTGAATCAGCTGTAAACAAGAGAGTTCTTCAAGGATTGTTTCACTCCACCTGATACCGTCATTAAGGTCGAGAGGGTCAAGCCCTCTCTGCCAGATAGTAGCAAGAGAGCACTCCTGCTCCAGAAGCTCATTTGAGGTATCATCAAGAATATCACAAGTTATAAGTGTATCTACAGTAAGAGTAATGTAGATATTACCGTTTTCGTAATAAACATTATCTGAGTTTATAATAAGCTTATTATCCACAATCTCTACATCTGCTATTCTCTTGAGCTGTTCAAGATTCCACAAGTGATTCTGGATATTAGCTACATCTTCAGTCTCAATGATAGTAGGAATAATGTCAATGACATCAGGAACATAGACATATTCCGAACCTTGAGGCTGTAGTACTTCTTCTTTCTTATAAACCTTAACGTCCATACAAAGATTATACTCCGTGTACTCAAAATCGTCAAGTTAGATTACGGAGTTACAGGAGGAGTATTAAGTAAAGATTTAAGCTCATTGGTTTCCCAATTACCAAGCAATGCTACAGTGTCGGGAGAAATAGTCTGAGCAGTCTCACTTCCTGTTGTCTTGAGACTTTTTAATATAGTATTTAAGTCACTTATAACAGTGAGCAAGTCTATACTGCTGTTCTTTATTGTGTATTTTCCCTGAGCGTCAACCGTTACATTTCCGTCCTTATCTATGTTCACAGTAGCTTTTCCGTTATCTACGGTCATCGCTCCGTCAGAATCAGTAGTGATTTCAACCTTGTTAAGCTTGGCTGTTACATTGCCTTTATCCACAGTAATAACATTCTTATGACTTGCCTTCTTATACTGATTGATAAGGATAGCAATTCCTGACATAAGGTTATAACCTTTTGCATTAAAGTTAACAATGAGCTTCTTTTTCTCAGTGTCACTGTCTGGCACTGTAAACATCTTATCGTCGTATATGCGTGGATAGACTACAAGCACTCTGTCTCCCACAGCAGGCTTCACGTTCAGAGTGAATCCAGCACTTGCAATATTGGCAAGTACGCAGGTCATACAAAGCATATCCTGCTCCGTACGAGACACCGCTACCGATACGTCTACAACACCGTCTGCCACGATGTTCTGTATAATTCCATAGTCTATGATACAACTATGCTTTATGACTGCTTCTACAACAGAATTAAAGTTAAGTCCTGCTTCCTGAGCAATAAAATTAGGGTCTTTCATCTTTTCCTCCTACACTATCGAATCTCTTGCACTTACAGCCGTAATATGAACTTCATTTACATCATCTACAGTAGCAAACGAAATTGAAGCACTGATAACAAGGAAGCGTGAAATCGTAGGTGCATACTGTGCATAGTACGAAACAAGACTTGTAAGTGCATATCGGCTCGCAAACTCTACATACTGGAATGGCTGTATGAATGTGAAGAAAGGACATACAATCGTAGCTACAGCGTCGATGTTTATGTTGTAGACAGCTGGAAGACGGTTATTGTAAAGCTCCTTATTCGCAAGCACTGTATTCTCATACAATCCCTCAGCATTGAAAGCTTTGCTCAGAGCCTCTGGGTCTTGCATTTCAGTAGGAGTATAGATAAGCACGTCTCCGTCAAGAGAGAAGGTGTACTCAAGCTCCTTATCCATATAAGACATTATTCTTGAGACAGTCATTCCTATTGTCCAGCCTGGCTCAAAATATATATTTTTGTCTACTTCGTTGCCTTCAGAATCATAAGTCTTTGGTATCTGAACTTTCTTCGCTTCGTCAGAGAGGTATACTTTTACTCCGTAATTCTGAGCGTCAGAGACAGAAAGAAGCCCGTCCTCGTCGGGAGTTACAATCTTGTCTCCGATTGCAATTCCTTTTTTTGATTCTGAAGGGTCTACAGGAGTAACCTTATTATAACTCAATACATCAGAAGCATTGTTCTCTCTGAGCCTTATGTTACCGTTAATATATCGTCTTGTAACATTATTGAAGAGCACGTGCTCAAACTCTGTTCCTGAACTTGCCACAGGTTTTTCAAGAGCCTTGGAAGGTGTCTTGACAGTAGATATGGCAACAGGACTTGAGTAAATATCTCCAACGTAGCCTTTAATGTGGATTGCAGAATCAGGAGGGAGCTTCTCTGTTGTTACGATAATCGGCTTACCTCCATTGATTACAATTCTGTCAGCTCCATTAACAGCTTTAAGGTCAAAATAATCATCAGCGTTGTCTGTATCAGGATTTAATGAGTCCTTGAGCTGTCCCCAGTAACCCATAACAATTTCGACTGAGCTTATCTTATACTGCTGTGAGTTAAAGCTTCTAAGATGTTTTCCGTCAGCTGTAAGCAGAAAGAAGTTGGATACAAAAACATCAATGGAAGTTCCTACGTTGGACGTAACCATTTTGCACTGTACCTTGATAGAAGGCTTGTGTGTACACTTACGTATAATGAATCCTTTTCTGCTACCTTCATTGCTGAAATTAGAGTCAGGGAGAATAAGCTCATAATCACTTCTGATTACAAACTCTTCTGCTTTCTTGTTAACTGCGTCGTAGCAGGTAAGCTTGAGATTTATGATTCTGTCGAATAAATCCCCAGGCTGAAGATTTATCTTACTTTCGTCATTGATGAACTCTACACTATCATTCATAGATTTCTATTGTACAATACACCATATTGTCTGGCGAAAGTACTTCCCCCTCATACTCTTTGTATGCTGTAGTAATCTGCATAAGGTCATTACCAAGTCCTATTACACAAGGACAGCTTATCACATTTCCCTGCACGTCTTGTATCTCAATGTTTACTGACTTAACGATACACTCAGCGTTTCCCGATAAGAAGTCTTCATCTACCTTGTTTAGTACTAACAAACTTCCGTCAGGAAGCATTGTAGAAAAGAAATCATTTATGAACTCAACTTTAGCTAACTCTACTACCATTTCTGAAACTCCTTTACAGCGTCTTTGAGTACTGTACCTACATTTCCTTCTCCGCCTACAGCGTCAAGAAGCTCAATAGCAATCTTACCGTTCTTTTCAAGAATAGGATTCTTACGGTTAAACTTAACTTTCTGTAATCTATTAGAAGATTTAGAGTACATTGTAACAATAGGCATTTCCTGAACAGTGAGGGAAGCTTCATAAACTCCGTCTTCTGTTCCTTCCTTGGTAATGTCCATATCCATAATTGCAACGTACTTATACTCCCAGCTGTTCCACATCTTCATTTTGACAATATGACGAAGCTTCCACATAAGTTCAATGGACTGCTTGTTAAAATCAGACTGGTGTACGGTATTTGAGATAAAATCGTTTATATCAAATCCGTCAGCATAATTACCTGCAATCAGTGAGCGTAGAAGGGTCTTTATGAAGCTCACATAAGGAGCTGACAGTGTACTCCAGGCATTTAACATCTGTGTTGCAGGCGTTGTAAGAGCGTCCGCTGTATCCCTTCCTTTCTGTGTATTCCTGATTAAAGTCTCAGTAATAATCTGATTTGTATGAGTATTGAATACAAAAGACTGGTCGAGAAGAGTGAGATTATTGTAAGGAATGATTACGTCAAGCTTATATGTCTTCGGCTTGATTACGATGTTATCAGCTACGACGTTGAGCAGACCTGAGTTCAAAGAAGGGTCTGAATCATTTGTTGTTGTAGCAGAGTTGTAAAATAACATCTGCTTCTGACTTACTTCAGAAGTCATTGCCTCGTGACAGCTCTTTACGTGGAAGAAACAGACAGGGAAGGTAGCCTTGTTCGTATTGTTCGGATTCCAGTTATTATCATAAATGTAAGTAATGTTATTCAGTCTCTGAAGCATATCCTTATGGTATCTGATACCAGTAATGAATCTGAGACTGTTTCTTTTCAATTCTTCAAAAGCCATATACTACCCCTTTGTTCCTGAGTTAATCTTATTCTGTACACTACCCGACGTGCCAGTAGCTTGAACACGGATACCGTGCTCCTTATCATAAACCATTTCCATTTGAGAGCCTTTAGCTCCTCTCTCTTCGTTGCCCCACCAGGAAGCAACTTCGAAGTCCCCTTTGTCTACACCATTATCATTCACATCAAGTATAAACTTATGAATAACTTGATTTCCTTCTCTGACATCTACTGATATAAGTTTATGTGTACCTAAAGCTTCATCTGGTAAAGCTTTCTCAAGCTTTTCAAAATTAGCTCCCCATTTCTCTCTTGCTACATCAAGGTCATAGGTCTGGTCATTATAAGAAGCTTCAATAATTGCGTCAGCCTGTAAGCCAAGCAGTGTAGGATAGAAGAACTTATAATTTTTTCGAGCAAATGCTCTAACAGCTTCTGCTTCTGCTCTCTGTCTTAATACACTGTCAGGAAGATTCTTATAGTTCTTATCCTGTTTCAACTCTTTGATTCTGTAAGCTACGTATTCCTGCTTGAAATTATTCAATGCTCTTTCACCATATTCTCCTGTTCCCTGGGACTTGATTACGCTCATAATATCTGTATCAGAAAAGTTATAGCCAGCTATGGCTTCTTCAGCGTCAGCTATGCTCTCTGTAAAATAAGCTCTCTCAGCAACTTTCTTATACTTAGAGCGTATTCTGCTTTCCTGCTCCGCTTTGAGCTCATTTGATGTCCTCACTATATCATCTATAGTCTCTCCACTATTCTCTTTCTCAAGGTCTTTCTTGTACTGTAACAGTGTATTATATTTTTCCCTTTCATATATAGAAAGGTTGTTGATATTCCCTCCTGCTTTGTCCTCAAGGAACTTTATAGAAGCTTCTGTTTCTCTAAGAGCTTTTTCATTGGCGTCTCTATTTTCCTGGTTAACCCTAAGCTTTTCGCTGGTAGACATACCTACACGCATATTGTTAAGGCGTCTTAAAATCTTAGTAAGTACTGGAGCAAGGGAAACAGCTAGAGCATACTTTATGTCTCCTAATACCTGTTTAAGCACATTCCATTCCTGCCCTAAAGTTACTAAAACTCCTTCTCCTGCCTGTGTAACACCTCGCTGTATTCCTGTAGAGTTTTTGAACTTCTCAAATGTATCCACCTGATTTCTGAATATACTATTGATGTTATGCTGTTCTTCCTGCATAGTTGCAAAAATATCAGCAATCTGTGGTGAGTACTTTAGAAGATAACTGTAAAGCTCTCTTCGAGCCTGAGCCTCACCTACATACTGTCCTACAGAGTTATATCCAGCATTAGCAAGCTCATTAGCTCGGTCAACAATCGCTCCTACAATGGCTTCAGGGTTGGAAGCTCCAAGACCCATAGTCGCCATATCAGCAACTTTGTTACCCATAATAAGAGCAATATACTCAAGAGATTTTTCATCAAGAGAAGTTATGTTACCGTACTTCTGCTGTTCCCCTGCTAGAGCTCCAGCAATCGTACCTTCCTTCATTCCGTGAGCTGTCTCAGTGCGTCTGTAGTCCCTTAACTGTTCTCTTGATATACCAAGATTATGAGCCTCTACAGAGTCCTTTACTTGCTGGGAGGCTATATTCAGAACAGAAGAGAGGATTCTGCGTGTTATGTCTGTAAGAGTAGTAATCAGAGCAATTATCTTTATGAGTGTGCTTTTCTTGAATCTAAAACCCTCAGCTCCACCTTCTTCACTACCTTTACCTTTATTAAGAGCCAGCTTCTCAAGCTCTTTTATAGTTTCATTTTCCTTATCAGAAAGTGTTCTTGTTCGTGTCGCCCAGTACTTAGGGTCAGCACTTCCCTTAAACAACATCTTATTTAAGACCTGGTCTATAGCTTCTTGTGCTACCCTTGTATAACCTTCCTTAATATAAAAATCTTCCTTGAGTTTTCCTATCTGGTGGAAAGTAGGGTCATTATAATTGATGTCTTTAGACTTATGATAAAAAGCGTCCTTAGGCAAAGCTGATTTTAAGGCTCTTTCTATGGCTTGTACATCTTTATCGTACTCAGCAATAGAGTAAGCACCTGAGCTTGTATCCTTCAAGCTCCTTATCGTAATTCTTTTGAACTCGTCAGCCATTTATTTCTCCTGTTTAGCTGTATCAGCAATGAGCTTGTTTACAGCAAAATCGGTATCAAGATAATTTGAGAACTCCATAAGGTCAGCCCAGGTCACAGGCTCTACGTGGAACTTATCAAGGAAACGGTAGTAAGTGAATACGAAGTTACCATAGTTAAACTTATCGTCTACTGTCTTTCTTACAAGTTCGTCGAGGAAGCCTTGACTTTTATTTTTTCTTTCAGGCTCTTCTTCATAAGCTCTTCTTTCTCGCTCACTTGAGCCTGAATATCTTTCAATGAGCGAGGATATTTTTTTCCTAAGTACCCTGCAATAAACTCAACAAGCCAGTTAACTGTAACTGGGTAAGCATTGATAAATGGTACTCCTCTCAAATCCATATAGCGTGATGTAACTACAAATCGTGCTACTTCTACTTTCTTACTGCCGTCCATAAAGTAGATAAACACAACCTTACCGTTTAACATCTGCATTGTAATATCGTACATCAAATCAAAGTTGTCTGGAACAGTTATGTCCAGAGCATTTAATGCACGGCACTCTTCAATCAGTCTTATATCAGTGAATCCCTGAGGAAACTCAAAACGGATTTTGTGCTGTTGCACATCAATCTTAGCCACTTCGTCTTCCTGCTTTGCCTTCAGCACGGAAGCGTCTAAAAATACATTCTGCATACTCTTTTCACCTCTTATGCTTATTATAAAACAAAAAGAGCCCGTAGTCAAATTGACTGCGAGCTCTTTTATTGCTTAGTACTTATCAGACGTTAAGCCTGTAAAGCTGAACCACCTTTTACGATGTCCTTGAATGTTCCTGTGTCACTGATTGTATCAGCAACTTCGTCAACGTTGTCAGCACTGTTGTCAGCACTGTCGGCAATCATTGTACCTGTAACAGGAGCAAGGTCAGTACCTGCAAGCATAGAATTACCTGTACCTGAGTTACCGTCCTGATTCTGGATATAGTAAGGATTGTAGAAGGCTTCAATACCTTCTTTAGAGCCAACTGCCCAGATAGCCTTTTTGTTAAGGTCGTCTGAACCAGATTCAGCTTCAATCCAGCCTGCATACAGAAGCTGTACATTGTAAGTAGCAACGTCATTACCTTCAGAAACATCGTCAGGACAACGCTGAACAGTTACACCGTAGTAAACCTTTGTGAGAGCTTTACCATTTACGAAGTCTGTCTTAGTGATAACACCACCAACAGAATCACCGATAGAACGGATAAGCTGACAGCCAGCAATGAAGTCTCCTGTTCCAACTTCACCTGTAGTAGGTACAGCTGGAATAGTAATTGTACCGTTAAGCATTTTGTTAGCGATTGTAACGGTAGAACCGTCAATCATTACAACCTGCTTTGCTGAGTCCTGATTCTGGTTAGCTTCAAAGAAGCGACCTTCAAGTTTACAGCAAGCCGATACATCGATTTCGTCAATGGCGTTATTTGTTCCTGTGTCAATCATACCTGCGAAGTATGGGTGACGGAACTTGATAATTGAACCGCCTGCTAAGCGGAAGTGGGCTCTAGGCTGTTTGCCTGCCCTGTTGTTACCGTAAGCCATTTGCCTTTACCCCCTTAGAAAGAAATCTCGCCTGAGATATTTACACCCTCAAGGTCGTCGATATAAGTAGCAGACCATACTGCTGTTCCTTCAAACCAGTTACCCTTCTTAGCTTCTGAGTAAGGAGGGAAGTTAATCAGAATGTTTTCAATTCTGCCGATTGTTGCAAATACAGCGAGATTGTTAATCAGGAATGACTGCAATTTTGCGTAAGTCTCCTGGTTTACAAGTACAGGCTTTGTAAGAGTGTTAATTGCTGTAGCATACTTAGCCATATCCTGTGATGTGTTGTAATCAACCCATTTAGAAATAGCATAAGCTGTAGCAGGCATATTGTTTACACTTCTGTCACGTGTAAGCTCTGCATTGCTGTCAGAGTTGTTAGCAATAGAAATGAAATAACCTACGTACTTATCGTCAAGAATATCATAGATAGACTTAGGAAGGTTGAGGTTTACATCACTGTTAAGCGGTGAAGGATTTCCTGTAGGTTTTACCTTGTTTCCTGTCAAGCGGATTTTACAGAGCTTGTTACCTACAAACTGTCCTGAAGCATTACGTTCATTGAACCAAGTGCCAAGGATAACAGAAAGGAGGAAATTACCGTTATGGAAGAAAATCTGTGTGTGACTTCCGCCCATAAGGTTTACATAACCCCAGAAGTATTCTGCACGGTCGTCCTTATCTGAGCCCTCAAGAGTTGTACAGTGAGCAGTTTCACCGCCTCTTGTAACAGACTGGATATGACAAGCATTTGTATCAGATACTCCGTCATAGACTGTACCTTTGATTGGTACGAAACACCAGGAAAGCGTTGATTCAAGCTCGCAGAGTTTTGACAGACAGAGAGCCATATCAAAGTAGTTTGAATCATCATAGTCGCCTGCTTCAGCTGGGTCGTGCTCAACCTTACTTCCGTCATAATGCTCTGAGAACATTGTCTTGAACAGAGAAATAAAGTAAAGCTCGTTGAAAGCTTTTGAAAGAGGAGACCAGGTAACAGCGTTTGCTGTTACTGTAGGAGCAAAGCTTGTATCGTCAAATACGATTACATAAAGCTTTACTGCGAAGTTTGTTCCGTCATTAAAGACAGGAAGCCACTGAGCGAGGAGTGCTCCAGACTCAGCCAATACGTCCTTGTAGTTATCGACTGTAACTGCAATTACAGCATAAGTGTCTGCTGTAACTTCAGCAGGGTCATAAGCGTCAGCTTTAAGCTGAGCTTGAGCCAGCGATTTAGGAACGTAAATTGATATAGCATTGAAAAGGTCTTCAGCTACGCCCTCTGTCTCAGCAAGACGAGAACGGAACTTCATAAACCTTTCTGCTACAGAACCGACGTAATTTAAGTTCATCGTCATTCCTCCTTATTATCGTCTACGTATATATGACCCTCAACCTTGAGGTTTATACCTTCAAGAGGTTGCCAGCCTGTACGTATACATTCATCATAATACAATTTGAAGCGTACGTCAAATGCAATCTGACTGTTCTTTCCGAAGTAGTTTATTTTGCGTGGTACGATTGGCATTGTGTATTCAAGCTTCTCAGCTCCACAGACACCATACCAAATCTTACTTACTTCATTTCTCTTGGTAAGATGTCTAAATGTTCTCACCCAGGTATCTGCTTCCTTACCAATGAAACGTAGCAGAATTGTAGCTACACACTTCTGTCGGTCTACAGCAAATCCTTTTTCATCTTCCGTATAATCGTCCTGAGTTAAACTTCTGTCCTCACTTATCCAGTATTGTATAAAGGTATCGTGAGCAAAATCTCCCTGCAAAGGATTTTCAAAGTTACCCTGCATTGGTACAATGTATTTATATTTTGGTGAGTTAAAGTTCTGGCTATGAGCTCCTATGATTTTTCCTTTCTTATTATAGATAGGGTCAACACCAAAGAACATAAGATAGAGAGCTTTTCTCAATGTGTTAAAGTTTACACCACTAAACCTTGCTCGGTCTTCCATTTTCCGTTTCCTCCTATCTTAACGTATAACTGTATGTGCTCTATCAAATCACCCATTGCATAAAACAAAGGCTCTTCATCATATCCTACTTTTACACGCTTTCTTCTAGTTGAGCTTGCAAGTGAGTGATTCAAAGGGATTTCACCATTAGCTAATGACTTTATTATATCATCTTTTATATACTCAGCAAGCTCATTTCCCTTTCTGTCTTCCCATTCTCTTACAAAGTCGCTCCACTCGTCTAAAGCTTTTGCATAACCAGCATAACCTTTTTGTCTTCTGTCTAAAGTACCTCTTTTAGTTATCCTAGCTCCTTCTGTAAGGTCTTCAGCATAGAATACCATTTCATCTTTTATATTATTAAGCTCAACATCTACCGTTTCCTTTACCCAAGAACCAGGATATACAGAGTTGAAGTACTCATCTACAAAGAAGTCCCCTCCGTTAAAATGCTCACACAAGATAAGGTACAATCGTCGGTACGAAACATTTGCTCCGCCATAGACTTTCCCAAGTGGAGAAATATTATTATGCGGTGTAGAAGGAAAGCTGTAGGTTATCTGCCAGTCAAAATCCATATCAGTGAACTCTGGCATATCTGAAGGTGATTTTTTAGTCCAGCGTCCTTTCTCATACCTGGGATTTCCCAGCTTATCGTAACTGCTGGGTCTTTTGTTTCTTTTATAAAACTTAGCTATATCATATCTGTCAGGAAGACGCATACGAAATGAGTTTATCCCCGTTTCGTGAGCGTCTTTCGTGTCGAAATCATATATCTCATAATCAAGCAGGTCAGCATTGCTAGCGTAATTAACTGTATTCAGTTTATGAGCGTCATTCATAACTATGCTGTCCTATATTAACATAAGGGTGAGGAGTCTGAGCGTCCGAATTACCCACGAAGGTCTCAAGACTATAGCAGTAAAAATTGCCTTCGAACTTCCAGGTATAGTCACTTGTAATTCTATAAAGCTCGTCTTCCATTTCAATAAAATTACCAACCTTGAGCTTAGTATAAGTCCATATTGTCGGTACATTGGTGTCGGCTTCTGTATCATTCTCACGAAGCAAATCACCTCTCTTTACAAATTGAAAAACCCCCTTTATTTTCCCAAGGCTTTCTCTTTTTGAGTACGAAGCATTAGGAAGGGGTTTCATTGAGAAGTATTCAAACATACGAAACTGCTCTGCAAAGAAAGCGAGTTGTGAGCCGTATACTCCACCCATTAGAAATCCTCTATATTGTCTGCGATTTCTTCAGGAGAAGGAATGATTTCAGCTTCTTCTGCAAGCTCCTCTACATCTTTTACAGGAACTGTTTTTTCTTTCTTAGTCTTTTTCTTTTCTACAGCTACAGGCTTAGCTTCTTCTTTCTTCTGAATAACCTTTCCGTTCTGGAAAGCTACCTTATGGTCGTAGATGTAGGCTCTCTCTTCCTTAGCCATTTTTTCAATGGTAGCTTTAAGGTAGTCTGTGAGAGCATAGCATACACAAGGAGTGTATACCTTACCAGCAATTTTTACGGGAGATTTTACACTGAAAAACATTTTGTCCTCCTAGTATCCGTGACTTATAAATAAGTTTAATTTTCCTGAAGTCTTTATCATTAAATAGGCTTTAGCTCCAAAAACATTGCTCTTGAGAGCCTGGAGCAAGTCAGCATTATTCACTGCTCCTGCTTTCTTCGAAGCCTCTCCGAACATAATCTTTGTTCCACCTATCTGTTTGCTCTTTAATGGTATACCGCCTGTACTCATAACACCTAATGTAAAATCAGGGAAGAGGTCAGCGATATACCAGGCTACAAGAAGTCCGTAGCAGAGCTGAGTTTTAAGGACATACTCTTCCCGATTAAGATGTTCCCAGAGTTCACTTACTCCAGCGAAAAGAGTATATGTGTCCATTATACAAGTGTCGAGAATGTTGTTTTTGTCTTCTGCGAGCAAATCAGGAAAGTTCTGTCCGTATCTGGTACGAAACCACTCTCTTGTAATACGCTCTGGTTTTCCACTTGTAGTAACTACCATAATTAGAATCCTTCATCCTCAGCTTTTTCAGCCTCAGTGTCTTCTGCTTCAGCTTCAGCTTTTTCAGCCTCAGTGTCTTCTGCTTCTGCTTCAGCTTTTTCTTCCTTGTCTTCCTTACCCTTAGTAAGGCTCTCAAGCTGTGCCTTGAGCTTAGCATTTTCGTCTTTTATTTTCTGAACAGCTTCAGCGTCTGCATTTCCTCCAGACTGCTTCTTAGCTTCAGCGAGCTGTTCCTTGAGTTTTCTGTTTTCTTCAGCAAGTTCACTTGCTTTCTTGTCAGCACCACCAGTTACCATTGACTCGTCTACAAGAGAGAGACCAGAGCCTTCCTTTTCGAACATCTGAGCAAAAGCTTTGTTCTTCTTCAAGAGCTCGAAATCTTCGTCTTCAATAGCTGTGATACCTGTAGTAGCAATATTGCCTGTATCTATGTAACGTCTGCGTCTGTCAAGTTCAATCTTAACTTCACGTGTCAGCTCACCGTTTTTCTTTTCAATAATAAATGCCTGGGCATATCTGCCTTCGTTCAAAATGTATTTCATTCTTTTCCTCCTTAATGAAATAAAGCTACCTCCATTTTACAACAGAGGTAGCTGTTTATCAAGATTCAATTATGCTTCTTTATAACCGAATCCGCTGATTACCTTTACAGTACCTGCAACTGGAGCGATTACGCCACCAATACGCTTGTACATTGTGTAAAGCAAGCCTGTTCTCTGCCAGAGTGCTGGTACAACGTAGCTCTTGAGCAATTCTGGGTGGATAATAAGTGAATCCTGCTGACCCATAGCGTCCTTGATAGAAGGAACAGTAATGATAAAGTAATCGTAAGTCTGTGGGTTGTAAGGATTCTGCTCACCACCTGTAACTGAAGGGTTAAGCATTGTATCAGATACGATAGTATACTTACACTGTACGAGTCCACCGTCAAGTTCATTCTGACCTTTGAAGTTGCCCTGAAGAATCTTGAGTGGTGAAGAAGGGTCATATACATCTGAGTATACAGTCTGTGTAAGAGCCTGGAATACGTATTCAGAACAGTTAATCTTAACTTCACGAGCCATATAGTGATTTTCACGGAGGAAGTCACCGATAACCTTGTTCATAGCACGAACAATGTCACTACCACGTGTAGTAGAAACCTGAGAGTTAAGAATATCATACAACGGTGTACCTGAGTAAGCTTCAACTGAAGCTACGTCGAGAAGACCGTCGATACCAGCTTCGTCAGAACCGTAGTAAATGAGAGCGTCCTGAAGACGGTCAAGTACCATATAAGCATACTTTTCACGGTCTGCTTTAATCTGACCTGTAACGAAGTTACCTGCCTGATTTGCCTTGATGTCTTCCATAATGTCAGATTCATAATCAACCGAAATATTGAATACTTCGTCTACAATCTGACTTGCTTCATTTGTTACTGGGTTAGAGTTATTCTGCTTGAAGTTGCCACGAGCAACGTTAGACAGCTTACCATAACCTTCGAAGCTTTCCTTGAACATACCGATTACGTCAGCCCAAGGGTTGTTGAAAGATTCAACACTTACCAGGTTCTTAGCGTGTGATGTAGCAAATGGCTGTTTGATAATCTTTGTCAACCAGCCGATGTTCCACATCGGAATCGAAGTCTGTTCAAGAAGAGAGTCTGTTACGCCAAACTTCTTAGCTTCAGCTTCAGGAGCTACGGCAGACATTACATACTGTCCTGTAGCCTTATCATATCCTGCAACAGGAATGAGAGAGTCCTTTACGACCTTACGAGCTTCAGTCTCTGAGAGACCTGACTTTACGAGAGAATCCATTGCTTTATCAATGTATCTTTTTGTGCCTGCTGAAGGCTCAAGCATACGTGTAGCCTGCTGTGGAACAGCTCCGATTGGAAGTGCTTCTTTTGCACACAACTGACTGTCAACAGCAAAACCGATACCTTCGCTTCTTACAGCTCCAGAAATATGACCTTTTGTGAGGTCAATAGAGTCGATATGCTTTGAGATTGCAGGGAAACGCTGGAGAATATCGTTCTCCATTGCGGTCTTGATTTTTGAGTAACTTACAACCTTATTTGTACCTAACATATTTGTCTCCTTTTATGCGTAGATTGAAGGTGAAACGAAGACTGTAACTGACTTGTCGTCAGGGTTCATTTCTACAACCTTTCCTACTTCAACATCTGAGCTTGATACGTAATCTGTAGAAGCAGGTGTGAAATAAATCGCACCATTGCTTGCAGAACACATCATAGACCAGCCGATTTCTACGTTGTCGAATACGCTCTTCTTTGTTCCCAAAGCCGAGTGAGAAGCGTGTGTTACGCAGTAAGCCTTCTTGTACTCAATGAAGCCTTCTTTTGCAATCAGACCCTTCTGGAAGTCAGCAACTTCATTGTTGATTGCTGGGTATCCTGAAGCGATTGCAGGCTCACGTACAACGATACCTGCGAACTTAGGAACAGCGTTAGATACAGTAGGAGCTCCTGCGTGTACCTTGTTGTTCTTCTGGTGAGCGTCGTAGAATACACCGTCACCGAAGTTTACCTTACCTGCACTCTGCTCGTCAGGAGAAAGGAGTGCTGAGTAACCGATTGTGTACGAGTTCTCGTGGAGTTTGAGGAGCATACCGTTGTCGTCGAATGTTCCCTTCCAGATTGCCTCGTTGTGCATTGACAAAGCTTTTCCGTTCTGTGTCATATTTTTCTCCTATTATTCAAGGAAGTCACTGTAATCTCTTACAGGAACGTCCTCTTTAGAATCAAGTTCTGAGCCTTCAACAGGTGTCTTACCGTCTTTAAGACCAAGACAGTCTTTAACTGCTTCGGCTACCAAAGGCTTCAACTCAGCCTTGAGAGAATCAAGAATAGCTGTAACAACGTCGTCCTTTGTAGCAATCAAAGGAGCTGAATCTTTGTTGCAACCGTCCTTCTCTTCTTTTTTGTCTTCCTTGTCCTTAGAGTCCTTGTTTTTATCCTCGTCCCCTTTGTCCTTAGAATCCTTGTTTTCGTCTTCCTTGCCTTCGTCCTTAGAGTCCTTGTTTTCGTCCTCTTTGTCCTCGTCTTTGGAATCCTTTACTGCTTCTTCAGCAGGTTTTTCAGCCTTCTTACCAAGCTTCTCAAAAGCTTTAGCAATTTCTCCAAGGCTGTCTGAGTGAATGTCTATCCACATAGAATCAAGAGTTGCTGTCAACTCAGCTTCATCTGCAATAGCCATTTCTTTGTTGTCAAAACAATCTTTAACAACGTCCATAAGTTTATCCTTGGCTTCACAATCCTTGAGGATTGACATTGAATCCAGGACTCCCTTCATTTCCCCAGCGAGCTCTTCTTCGGTAGTGCCCTTGCTGTTCTTGACAGCTTCAAGGACTGTTTTACCAAAAGAGAAGTCAGAGTCATTAACTGCCTGCTTCTTGCTCTTGAGGAAAGCAAAAATGCCTGTACGCATAGGTCTTATACCTCCTATAATACTATCA